>Ga0187827_10000270_pt1 | contig 82024 bp, 74 predicted proteins | sample ETNtaG_39_FD_167969 | JGI IMG/M metagenome (GOLD analysis project Ga0187827, IMG submission 167969) | Marine microbial and viral communities from oxygen minimum zone, Eastern Pacific Ocean - ETNP2014_SV_150_PacBio MetaG (Illumina Assembly) | ecosystem: Environmental > Aquatic > Marine > Hypoxic... | reverse complement strand
AATAAAAAAACCTGCCTATGGCAGGGTTTTTTTCAGTGCGTAGTTTTGGTGATTAAGTTTTAGCAGCACTGACCGATAGCCAGACTCGCGGGACGGTTTTGAGATTCATTTCGTCCCAGATCTGTGCCAACCCTTTTTGCAGTGCCTGCCGACCTATGTCGAGCGGGACGCCGGGCAGTACGCCTTCGATCCAGTCTGAGAAACCGGAAATGTGATGCCATCCCTCGTACGGTACTTCAACCCGGTTGAAGTCGTTCAACAGAACTTTGAATCCGGCATCTTCAACCAGTTCGATGTAGTTTTGAGCGGTGAGTTGAACTCGAGATTCAACCTTCGCCGATTTGTTGGCTGAAAGACCGTGCTCACGCTTGAGAATGCGGAGAGACCGCATCATCCACTTGCGGAAAAATTCCAGACTGTCTTCTGGGTGTGAACCTTCGAAGAATGACGTGTTGAACGCAAATATTCCGTTGGGTACAAGTTTTTCTTTGATCTGACCAACCAGTTTCGCCTTGTCGGGCACGTAGTGAATCGAGTTGCAGTAGACGACAGCGTCGACTTTTTCTTTCAACGAACCTGTGAGGTTTTGAACCTCGGTGTGTACGTAGTTGATTACCACATCTTTGTGGTCGCCTATTTCGTCAGTGGCAACTTTAAGCGCTGTTGTTGAATGATCGACGGCGTAGATGACAGTGTCTTTGGCAGACTGAAGTCTTTCGAGGATGAGTTTGGTGATTCCGCCGGTACCGCAACCCAGATCGACGATTTTTCGATGCTTGCCAACTTCTGCAAGATCGAGCAAGCGTTCGTTAATCTTGGTGTAGAAAGATAGGCTGGAGAAGCTCGTGAAGGAGTATTCTTCGCTCGCTGTTACCAATTTCGTGCCTCATGACCAGCTGCGTTCGCGGCGCTTGTTCAAATACGATCTTGTCAGATCGCCTACGGCTATCAACCGTAGCTTCCGAATTCTATCAGAGCTTATCGTTTTCAATAAGGAAAATTTCGTCGGATGCTAACTCGTCGTTCAATTCAGATCGTACTGACGTTGTTGTGCGTGACTTTTATCGCTTCATGCGGTGGGAACGCTGATAAAGATGTGCCGTTGATATTCGCCGCAGCTTCACTTGCAGATGTACTTGCTGAGTCGGCTGAGATATACGAGAAGGAAACTGGTAAAAGGGTTGAATTTAACTTTGGTGGTTCGATTACTCTTGCGAACCAGATTGCGAAACTGGATGCACCGGTTGATGGAGTGTTTTTTGTAGGAGAACTACCTGAGTTGTTACTTGGTGACCTTGTTGTTCCGGTTCCAAATGGACGAATCGGGCTTGTGAATACGCTCGTTGTTATTGCGAAGGAGAATGCCGGTAATGTCAGGACAGTGGAGGATTTGGCAGGCAGTGACTCGCGAATCGCCATCGGCGATCCTGTTCTGGCTCCGGTGGGTCGTTTCGCCAAGCAGGCACTTGAATCGGCAAGTGTCTGGGACGAGATAAAGAACGATCTGATTTTTACTGCCGATGTACGAGCGGCGTTAGCTGCGGTTGAAACGGGTAATTCGACTTATGGCATTGTTTATCGGACCGATGCGATGGGATCGGATTCAGTATCGATAGTGAGTGAAATTTACGATGGATATTCGCCAGTTGTGTATGCGGGTAGGACGTTAGCTGACGCTAGAAACGCTCTGGCTGCTAAGAATTATTTTGACTTCATTTCCGAATCGAAAGATGTACAGAATGTCTTTGAATCGGCAGGATTCACTGTCGGCTTTTCGGGTCCGTGACTAGAATTGTTGTCAAAATGATCGCTTTTAACACTTCATGAATTCAGATATCTCCATAGTTGCTCTTTCATTGCAGATAGCACTTTTTGCGACTGCTGTGACGTTGCCGCTTGGGATGCTTGTTGCATGGCTGCTGGTTCGCAAGCAGTTCCGAGGTAAGTTCGTTCTCGATGTCGTGGTTTCGCTTCCTCTGGCTCTGCCGCCGGTGGTAGTTGGGTACGCATTGCTGTGGATGGTTGGCACGAACGGTTGGATTGGGCAGGCGAGTGAGTCGGTATTCGGATCGACGTTGGCGTTTACCTGGATTGCCGCTGCATTGGCTGCAGCGATCGTTTCGTTACCTCTGGTCGTGCGGTCGTTTGGGGCTGCGTTAGCGGGTGTCGATCCTAGGCTTGAGATTGCCGCCCGGGGGTTGGGTGCAGGTTCAGTTCGAACTTTCCTGACGATTACGTTGCCACTTGCGTATCGCGGTGTGATTGCTGGCGTGCTGCTAGGTTTTGTCAGGGCGCTATCGGAGTTCGGGGCGACGATTGTCGTTGCGGGAAATATTCCCGGTCGTACGCAGACAGTGCCGTCGGCGATATTTACCCGAATCTCGGCTGGTGATACTGATGCTGCCTGGCGGCTGGCGTTGGTTTCGGTTGTGCTTGGAGTGATTGCGCTGGCGATCCACAACTGGCTCTTGAAGCGTTCGCCTCTTAGCGGAGTCGGGCGTTCGAATGAGGGTCGCCGATGATCACGTTCGATGTGCGGCTTGAGCGTCCCGGATTTTTGCTCGATGTGATCGGTGAATTTGGTGATGGGATCACCGCGGTATTTGGTCCTTCAGGAGCTGGTAAATCGAGTCTTTTGAACTGTATCGCTGGCTCGATAAAACCGAGTGGCGGTGAGATTCAGATCAACGGAACAACGGTGTATTCGGAAGAGAACAAAGTCTCTATATCGCCGGAGAAACGATGTATCGGAACAGTCTATCAAGATGGGGCGTTATTCCCGCATTTGGATGTGCGACGAAACATCGAATTTGGCTGGCGACTAATTCCCAAAAACGAACGCCGGCTCGACCCGCTGGAGCTTGCGGAGTTTCTCGGTCTAACTGAATTGTTGGATCGCAAACCTGACGAACTTTCAGGAGGAGAGCGACAGCGCGTGGCGATCGCAAGGGCTCTTGCGACTTCTCCAGATTTGTTGCTGCTCGATGAGCCACTTGCGTCGTTAGATATTGCGCGACGAGGTTCGATTTTGAATTACCTGAAGCGGGTGCATTCCGAGTTCAGTATTCCCATGATCTACGTTTCACATTCGATAACGGAAGTCGTTTCGATCGCCTCGGACGCTATGTTGCTGCGAGATGGTCGACTGGAGGGATTCGACCGACCTTCAGCGTTGCTGCTTGGGGCAGCAGTAGCGGGTGGAGATATTGACAGTTTTGAAAACATCCTCGATGGAGTTGTTGGTGAATCGGCGGATCACTTAACGACTGTACGGATTGGCAGCATTGAAATCTCAACTCGTCACCAAAACAAGAACTCTGGAGAGAATGTTGTCGTTTCACTTGGGGCAAACCAGATCATTCTTGCTGCCGAACAGCCAACAAATCTTTCAGCCAGAAATATCCTTAAAGGAACTGTCTCGGAGGTTTGGTCGAATCAGGGTAAGGTGTTCACCGAGGTTGATGTTGGTGAGAAATTCATCGTTGAGCTAACTGAAAGTGCACTAAATGAGCTTGGTATTGCAGTAAATAACGACGTATTTTTAATATTCAAGTCAAGCAGTGTCGACGTTTTCGACGCCCGATAATCCGAATCGTAACTCACATGAAACGCACAATTCCGCTGGTCATATTCGTTGGTCTATTTTCGGTCGCGCTCGTCGCGTGTTCTTCCGAATCCGAGCCGACCGCAACACTCGCGCCGACACCGACGCAGGCGCCTCCGGCCGGAGCTGATGCCCCACCGGTCATTCCTGCAGGAGCCGATGTTGATCGTAAGACAGCGATGCTACTTGGGATTGATCTGCATCGACAACTGTGGGCTACCCGCCCGAGCAGTAACTACAAGTTCGGGTTTCAGTGGAATGTTGGCGATTACGCCTACGAACGGGCAAATGTAGAGGTACGGGTAAACAAGAGCGAGGTTATCGGTGTGGGCTGGGCCGACAATGCTGTGAAGACCGATGGTACAGAACCTTCCGGTTTCGTAGCGCCAGAGCTTCCCGATAAGAGCTCGTACTACTCGATAAACGGCTTGTTCAAGTTGATTGAGGAAGCTATCGATAACAACCCGGCTCGGGTCTCGCTGGGCTTTGATTCGGTATTCGGATTTCCGACTTCCGTGGTCATCGAATTCCCGCCCGGTAGCGAGCACCGGGACATCTCCTTTTTCGCCGCTCAACTGGTGCCGATTTCGGGACCGCCTGAGTAAGCCACTAACCGGTATTGGTTTGGCCGGTTGAGCAGAGGTCAAGCAGGACGCATTCGTTGCATTTCGGGTTGAGTTTTCGGCAAACTCGGGCTGCGTGTCCGTCGAGTTGAGCGTGGAGATCGCCCCACATTTCAACGTCGGGTTCGAGGTGTGATTCGAACAGTCGCTGGTAGTCGGAGTAATTGTTTTTATCGACCCCCCAGCCGAGTCGGTCAACGAGTCGACGTGTGTAGGTATCCATGACGAAGCTGGGCTTTTTAGCAGCGTAGAGAATGATGTCGTCGGCGGTCTCTTCACCGATTCCGTAGATGCTGAGCAGACGTGTTCGTAGTTCGGGAAGATCGAGTGCGAACAGGTTGGCGTCGTCTCCTTCGTAGTCTTCGACCATTACTTGTGCAAACGCCTTGAGCTTCTTTGTTTTGGTGTTGTAGTAACCGGAAGATCGAATAGCTTCGATGAGGTCTGCTTCGGGTGCTTCGTTGACGGCACTGTATCCCCAGATGCTGGCTGTGTGGAGATTAGCGAGTGCGCGCTCGGCGTTGCTCCATGCGGTGTTCTGCACGAGGATTGCTCCGGCTGAGATTTCAAATCCTGCGTTGGCACCGGAGTTGTATTTAACGGGCCACCAGTGTCGATTGCCTGTTTTCGCGAGGAGGCGGTCGTAGATTTCGAGGATGAGGTTAGTGGAGGGTGTTGTTGGCATGACTGCGGGGAGAAAGATACTGAACCGAGATATCCGATGCAGATTGTCACATCTAGGCTGTCATCCCGAAGTCATTTTTATATCTGGTTTTTGTTTTGCGGCGATGGTGACGACGCCTAAGTTGTTAACTGGGACTGTCGTCCTTCGAGTACCTCAGGATGACACTGATTATCTACGGTCGATTCGTGTGTGTATTGTGCGATAATTCCTTTGACGAAAAAGTCATGAACGACTCGGTCAGGAGACACCTTTGCACACGATGTTCGAAAAGCTGGATTCTGCAGCTGCTACGATGGAAAGTTTTGTCTGTGTGGGTCTTGACCCCACTCCCGAGCGAGTGCCAATCGACGATGTGCTTGCGTTCAACTGCGCCATCGTCGACGCGACTAAAGACGTGGTTTCTGCTTTCAAACCCCAGTTTGCTTACTACGAGGCGATGGGAATCGACGGATTCCGGATACTCGAAAAGACGATCCAGCACATCCGTGATGTTGCACCTGGCCATGTGATTGTTGGTGATGGCAAACGCGGTGATATTTCGACAACGGCGACCGCTTATGCAACAGCGATGTTCGAAATTTGGGACGTCGACATCGCAACGATCTACGCCTATCAGGGAACCGATTCTGTAGAGCCCTTCTTGCAGTATCCGGGTAGGGGTGTATACATTGTCTGTCGAACGTCAAATCCGAGCTCACGTTACATTCAGGATCTTGTAGTGGACGGATCGGATGCGCGTGATCAGGTGTTTGATCGAGTTGCCAATATGGCCGATCGCTACGCCGGAACTGAGAATGTTGGTCTGGTTGTTGGTGCTACGTACCCGGTTGATCTTCGGGCGCTCCGTTCGAAGCATCCCGAACAGCACTTCCTCATTCCAGGCATTGGTGCGCAGGGCGGTGTTGTCGAGGAAACGGCAAGAGCTGGAGCGAACGATCGGGGTGGCGGATTTCTTGTGAACTCGTCGCGTGGAATCATCTACGCTTCAAGTAACCCGGAAGACTTCGACATCGAGGCTCGCAACGAGGCTGAGAAGTTGAAGAACCAGGTGAACGACGCACTGAAGCAAACGGCTCGTTCAGCGTCGAAACTTTGATGGACGAATAGTTTTTCAGAACTGTGTGATGGAGCGGCTGAATGCCGGGGACACCTTTTAAGGTCGGTGACCGTATAACTCTCAAGAAGAAGCATCCCTGTGGAGGTTTTGACTGGGAGATTTATCGCATTGGCGCCGACATTGGAATGAAGTGTCTTACGTGCGGGCGCCGGATGATGCTTTCACGTCGGAATGCCGAACGACGGACTGTTGGCAGGGTTGAAGCGAAGCCGATCGCAAGCGCAGAAGAATCTGAGTTATCGGCGGATTCTTAGTGGAGAGTGCCGTTTCAACTGCTCGGTGAACGTGTACTCGGTGTAACCTGTAGCGACCGATGAACAGCAGTGCCAGAAGCGGGCGGGTCGAGTTGGCGTAGGTATGGAGGCTCATGACATGATGGAGCTTGTGATAGACAGCATCCGGGTTAGTTTGCTCAACCATCAACGCGTCGTAATTTTGAAGCAGAGGGAAGTTGACCGCTATCTGCCGATCTGGATAGGTCCTCCGGAAGCCGACGCTATTGCTGTTCGCTTGCAGGAAGTATCGGTTCCACGTCCTCTAACGCACGACCTGTTGCATAACTCCATTAAAGATCTTGGCGGCGTGATTGACCACATCATTATGTCGAGCATGGAGAACGATACGTACTACGCGACTATTGTCGTAAGACAGGGTGACAAAACGGTCGAGATCGACGCTCGCCCTTCCGACGCGCTGGCGCTTGCAGTTCGAGCGAGTGTGCAGATATTCGCGGCTCCAGAGGTGATGAAGAAGTGTGGAGTTCGACTCGACAGGGACAGCGGATTGGCTGTTGTTGGAGAGGATGAGATGGGCGTTCCGACTCGTGAGGCTAGTGGTCCAGTTGGGGAAGAAGAGCGCGAGAAACTTTCCGCGTTTGCTGACTTCATTGAGTCGCTTGATCTTGGCGATATGGATGCGCCTGGTGGCTCTACCGATCATCTTGGTGGCGACAAACCCGATGGAGACGAGCCTGTTGTAGGTGGCTGATTAGCGCAATTGACGTAGTCCGTTCGCTCGAATATTGACCTCATTTTTTGCATGGTCTTTTCCTTTAAAAAGCGCGTTAACTTTTGTTTCTAGTTTGTTTCAGTGAAATGTCCGTGACTTGGAGACGAGACGAGCGCCAGAAGTGATTTTCTAAATGCTCCACCTACGTGGAATTTACGTTTGGAATCCGACGCGCTTGTGATAGCATGCACAATCGGTCATTTAGAGCAGGGGATTACCTGTGACGGACGCACCAGAATCGCTCAATAACGAAGGCGAAAACGGGAGTTCACCAAGTAATTCTATGGAACTTGCTAGAAGTGGCTGGCCCGCAACAATAGTGTTGCTGGGGAGAGTAGGTGGAATCGGCTGGTTTGTCGGTGTCACTATCGCCCTAGGAGCTTACGGCGGGTTCTGGCTCGACCGACAATTTGACACGGCACCTGTCCTCACAATTATTGGGCTGGCGCTGGGCGTGGCAACAGCCTTTGTTGGCATGATCCGGCTTCTCAGCGCGATTCGTCGAGGCCGATAACTGCCAAAGGGAACGAAAGAGAATCAGGTACCGGCACTTGGGGAAGCTCCTTTCTAGTCCCAAACTCCTTGTTATCGCCATTGCTGCTGTTGCAGCGTTGCTTGTCTCCGTAGCCGGTGGCGCACTTGGTGCATCGTTCGGGCTTGGATTCCTTGGCGGTCCTATTCCTTTCATCTCGATTCCTGCCGAGCGAGTTGCCTTTATTGGTAGCTATCCCCTCCTTAACTCCACCATTATGTTCTGGGTTGGCGGCCTTGTTCTTCTCTTTGTTGCATGGCGAGCGGGGCGAAACGTAAAAGACGTTCCATCCGGTTGGCAGAATCTAATGGAGATGATCTACGAATTCTTTAGCAACACGGTTGACGGCGTTGCAGGTGGCGAGCCGAAATCAGGTCGCCGATTCCTGGCTCTTGTTTCTACAATTTTCCTTGTAGTGATGATCATCAACTGGGTTGGAATTCTCCCCGGTGTTGGATCGATTGGCCGAATCGAAACCATTGAAGAGTGGGTTCACCACCACGTTGAAGATCTCGAAGCCGAAGTTCACGAAGAGCACCCTGACTACTCTCCTAAGCAAGTACATTCAATCGCTCTTATACACCTTCTAGAAGAGCACGGGGATGACACATTTGTTGCTTTCGACGGTGTTTTCGTGTGGCTGGGGCAAGGTGAGCAGGCACGAGTTCCGCTCAGGCACATTGTTACTTTCGAAGATCATGAACTTCACGACCTTGCAGACGAAGTAAAGCACGGTGAAGACATATCGCACGACCCGGTGTGGGAACGAATTGAGCACGACATCCATGAAGGTGTTGTAAAAGAAGTGTTCACCTACGATCTGGGTGGCCCCAGCCAGACCCCTTATGACTTCAAGGGTCAGACGGCCGGATTGTTGGTTCCGTATCTCCGTGGTGCTTCTACCGATGTCAACACCACGCTTGCTATCGCCATTGTTGCGATGCTTACCGTTCAGATTTGGGGCTTCCGAGCGTTGGGCGTTCGTGGTTACGGCGGAAAGTTCTTGGTGAATCCGATTTCACAGGGACCGATCGCAACATTTGTTGGTGTGCTTGAGGGATTTGGTGAACTGACACGAACGATCAGTTTCACGTTCCGTCTATTCGGCAATATGTTTGCCGGTGAGATTCTTTTGATCGCGATGGCGTTCCTGCTGCCGCTTATCGGAATCATCCCGTTCATGGGTCTGGAGTTGTTTGTGGGCGTTATCCAGGCGTACATCTTCGCAATGCTCACACTTGTATTTGGCGTCATGGCAGTCGCGAGTCACGGTGATCACGACAGCCACGCGGAGGAGCACTGAGAACAGCGGTCTTCTTAAATAAGGCGTGGTGGCGTGGCGGCATGTAAATATCGTCGTGATTGGCCACCGACGCATAGAACGAAGTTACTAGGAGAAAACAGTGGAAGCAGATGCAGTAAAGCCTTTGGCAGCAGCAATAGCTATTGGCTTCGGAGCCCTTGGCCCAGGCCTTGGTATTGGACTACTGGCCGGCAAGGCAATGGAAGCTTTGGGTCGAAACCCCGAGGCAACCGGTCCTGTTCAGCAGAACATGATTCTTGCCCTTGCGTTCGCAGAAGCCATCGCTATTTACGCGTTGGTCGTTGCGATCATCATCCTATTCGTCTAAAGAAATCGGTAACCGTGTGGCTCATGTGTGCGAGGGTATCGGCCTGAGTACCCGTAGCCACTAGCGGCCCGGTAGAAGGAACGAAAATGGAAGCGCTTGGAATAACACTTCAGCAATTGCTAACTCAGTTAGTTAGTTTCCTGATCCTGTTTTTCTTGTTGTACAAGCTGGCGTACGGCCCGATTATGGGCATGCTTGACAGCCGTGCACAGAAGATCAAGGAGAGTTTGGAAGCAGCCGAGACGGCGCGTCTTGAAGCAGCCTCTTCAGCCGAACGGGTGGAAGCGGAAATCGCTCAGGCCCGTGTAGAAGGCCAGAAGATTGTTGCCGAGGCACGCGATGCAGCTTCGAAGCTTCGTGAGCAAGAGCAGGATCGTGCGCGTGAAGAGGTCGAAACGATGCTCGAGCGTGCACGGACTGAGATTGGTCGCGAGAAGGATTCAGCAGTGGAAGAAGTTCGTAAAGAATTTGCGAATCTTGCTATCACAGCTGCTGAACGAATCGTTGAAAGATCACTTGATGCGAAGTCTCACTCCAGCCTTATAGACAAAGTTTTAGAAGAAGGACTGAGTGAGAGAAAGAACTAGAGAATTCCTTAATAAGGGAATTTTTAACTAGCAATGGCAGCAACCGGACGAAGATACGCACAGGCAGCTTTTGGGCTTGCCATAGAACAGAACAATCTCGACCAATGGTCGGACGACCTAGCGCGGGCGGCTGAAATTCTTGGAGATTCCGATGTACTTGGTTTCCTTGATGCACCGCAGGTGGTGGACAATGTAAAGCTGGACGGCATTGGCAAGCTTCTGGCGGATGTTGACGTGTTAGTACGAAACACGGTGAACCTGATGACGGTGAACCGTGACATCTCAAAGTTCGCGGATATGTTCCGTCTGTTCAACGAGATGGCTGATGAGCACCGATGTATCGCAAGAGCCGGGGTTGTTACAGCGGTTCCACTCGAAAGCTCTCAGCGTGCCCAGGTGGCCGCAGGGTTGGCCAACTTGGTGGGACGTAGCGAAGTAGAAATAACTGAGAGTGTGGATCCAGAAATCATTGGTGGAGTCGTGGCGAAAGTTGGCGACCGTCTGATCGATGGGAGCACACGAACGCAGTTACGGGCGATGCGCGATTCGTTGGCCGAACGGCCAGTCGATTCGGTCTAGGGAAACCCACAAGGGACGAAATAACGGCCGATCGATCAGGCCAGTAGAACAACAAGCCAATAGTGCAAACGGGTATTACCCGGAGAGAGAGTCCGATGGCAGTACGAGGTCAGGACATAGCCTCAGTTATCAAGAGGCAGATAGAAGAATTCGGTGGTGACATCACGCAGGTTGATGTCGGAACCGTTGTAGAAGCCGCAGACGGTACGGCTCGAATACATGGACTCTCAGGAGTCCGGTACTCAGAGCTTCTCCAGTTTCCTGGCGATATTTTTGGACTTGCGCTGAATCTTGAAGAGGACAGCGTTGGTGCTGTGATTCTCGGTGACTACCTCGAGATTAAAGAGGGTGACGAGGTTCGCAGCACGGGTCGAATTATTGAAGTTCCGGTTGGCGATGCTATGCAGGGTCGAGTTGTCGACTCGTTGGGCGTTCCGATCGACGGTAAGGGCGCAATCGCAACCACTGAGTTATATCCGGTAGAGAAAATCGCACCTGGTGTTGGAGCTAGGCAGTCGGTTGACCAACCAGTGCAGTTCGGTCTGAAGATCGTCGATGCAATGGTTCCGGTTGGCCGTGGACAGCGCGAGCTTGTCATCGGTGACCGTGCAACCGGTAAGACTTCGGTCTGTATCGACGCACTGATCAACCAGAAAGACAGCGGGATCGTTGGTGTCTACGTGGCCATTGGTCAGCGGGCATCGAAGGTTGCGCAGGTTGTGACGCGACTGGAAGAGAACGGTGCTCTCGATAACACCGTAATCGTTACCGCCAATGCTTCCGACCCGGCAGCTATGCAGTACCTCGCCCCCTACACCGGCTGCGCAATTGCTGAATATTTCATGGCTCAGGGTAAAGACGTTTTGATCGTTTACGACGATCTTACGAAGCATGCCTGGGCGTACCGACAAATGTCACTTCTGCTTCGCCGACCTCCGGGTCGCGAGGCGTACCCTGGTGACGTCTTCTACCTCCACTCACGCTTGTTGGAACGAGCTGCTCGTCTGAACGAAGAAGCTGGTGGTGGTTCGATCACAGCTCTGCCGATTATTGAGACGCAGGCTGGTGACGTTTCGGCCTACGTTCCTACAAACGTTATTTCAATTACCGACGGTCAGCTCTTCCTTGAGCCCGACCTGTTCAACTCAGGTGTTCGACCTGCGGTGAACTCAGGTATTTCTGTGACACGTGTGGGATCTTCAGCCCAGTTGAAAGGTATGAAGAGCGTATCCGGATCGCTGAAGGCTGAGATGGCTCAGTACGCAGCGCTCGTTACGTTCGCCCAGTTCGGTACTGACGACCTCGATGCCGTCACTCGACGACAGCTTGAGCGTGGTGCAAGATTTACTGAACTACTGAAGCAGGATGAGAACTCACCGCTTTCGGTCGAGGCTCAGACTGCAGTGTTGTACGTTGCTGACAAGGGCGCTCTTGAAGACGTTGCGGTAGAAGACGTTCGAGCCTGGGAAGCACAGTGGCACGACTATGCCGCCGCCAATCTACCGGATGTTCTGAAGTCGATTGCTGAATCTGGCGACTTGAGCGATGACGACAAGGCGAAGCTTGACGAAGCAGTAGCCGCTTTCAAGCAGACGGTTAGCTAAAGACAAGCAGACAGAAACGAAATTAGCAGAGACAAGAATTGCCGAGTACCAAGGATTTCCGAGACCGAATCAAGTCGGTTTCGAACACAGCGAAAGTCACAGGCGCGATGCAGATGATTGCAGCATCGAAGATGAACCGTGCCCAGAATATGGTGCAGGCGGGTCGTCCTTACGCTGATCGAATCCGCGACGTGCTTGGCGATCTTGCAGCACTAGCAGCCAAAGACGAAGATGCCCCGACCGTTGACCTTCTGAAAGTACGACCGGTGCAGAAGACTCTTGTTGTGCTCGTAACCCCGGATCGTGGACTCGCCGGTGCGCTTGTTGGAAACCTCCAGCGTGCGGCGGGCAATTTCATTCAGGAGAGCGACAGCGAAGTTTCGGTTGTTGCAGTCGGGCGTAAAGGTGAGCGGTTCATCATCCGATCGGGTCAGGACCTTCAGGCCAGTTTCTCTGTGCCGGATCGTCCTACTCTGGACGACACAGTCGCAGTCGGGCGAATGCTCGTTGACGACTACAGCTCAGAACGTGTTGACCGAGTCGTTCTTATATATGCCAAGTTCATCAACACTGCTGTGCAGGAAGTAATTGCACGACAGCTTTTACCAGTCGAGCCTGCCCAGCGCGGGGACGATGATGTAGAGAAGTTGGAAGAGCTTGATTACTTCTACGAGCCGAGCATCAATGATGTGCTCGAGTCGCTCGTACCGCGATACATCGAAACGCAGGTATATCACGGGATTCTCGAAGCGTTTGCCAGTGAGCATTCGGCTCGCATGATAGCGATGCAGAACGCAACCGATAATGCGAACGAGATTGTCGAGGGTTTGACTCTCGATTTGAACAAAGCTAGGCAGGAATCTATTACTGCCGAGCTTCTTGACATCGTGGGTGGCGTGGCCGCCTTGGAAGGCTAATAGAAATAACGGCCGTCCGCAGGGCGGAAATGCAAGACCAGGAGAGCCTCAGCAATGGCTAAGGGTAGTAAGGGCAAAGTTGTACAGGTAATTGGAACCGTCGTTGACGTCGAGTTTCAGGCTGAAGAACTGCCTGTGATTTATTCAGCTGTCGAACTCGAAAACGAGGGCGAACGGCTTGTGCTCGAAGTAGAGCAACACGTTGGTAACAGTTGGGCACGTTGTCTGGCGCTCGGTGCGACCGAGGGTTTGGCTCGAGGTACAGAAGTCACCGACACCGGTTCGCCAGTGACCGTTCCAGTGGGACAGGGTTCACTTGGTCGACTGATGAACGTGCTTGGTGATCCGATCGATGGTGGAGAGCCGATTCCGGCCGACGCCGAGCGATGGCCGATTCACCGTAAGGCTCCTTCATTCGACGAGCAGTCAGGTACGACTGATGTTCTGGAATCGGGCATCAAGGTGATCGACCTGATCACTCCGTTCGCCAAGGGTGGAAAGATTGGTCTCTACGGCGGTGCTGGTGTTGGCAAGACAGTTGTTATTACCGAGCTTATTCGAAACATCGCACAGGAGCACTCTGGTGTGTCCGTGTTTGCCGGTGTGGGTGAGCGATCGCGTGAAGGTAACGACCTCTGGCACGAGATGATCGACTACGGCGTTATGCAGTCGACCGCACTGGTGTTCGGGCAGATGAACGAGCCCCCAGGGACTCGAGCACGAATCGCCCTTACGGGTCTAACGATGGCCGAGTACTTCCGTGACGAAGAGAAGCGAGACGTGCTCCTGTTTGTCGACAATATTTACCGATACATTCTGGCCGGAATGGAAGTGTCAGCGCTTCTGGGTCGAATGCCTTCTGCTGTGGGTTACCAGCCGACTCTGTCGACTGAAATTGGTGACCTTCAGGAACGAATTACAACGACCAAAGACGGTTCGATTACATCCTTCCAGGCTGTGTACGTGCCTGCTGACGACTACACCGACCCTGGAATTGTGACAACGTTCGGTCACCTCGACGCTAACGTGTCGCTCGACCGTGCGCTTGCTGCACAGTTCCTCTTCCCGGCGGTCGACCCACTGGCTTCGAACTCTCGCATTCTTGAGCCTGCAGTTGTTGGTGAAGATCACTATGAGGTTGCTCAGGGTGTTCAGCGTGTTTTACAGCGTTTCAAGGATCTGCAGGACGTTATCGCCATTCTTGGCATTGAGGAACTTTCTGAAGAAGACCAAACCACCGTTGGTCGTGCGCACCGCATCCAGCGATACCTGACTCAGCCATTCTTCGTTGGTGAGGTGTTTACTGGAATTCCTGGTAAGTACGTCCCGGTCGCCGAGACTGTTCGTGGCTTCAAGGAAATTCTCGAGGGCAAGCATGATGATCTGCCTGTGCAGGCGTTCTACATGGTGGGTACCATCGATGAAGCCGTCGAGAAGGGTAAGGCGATGCTGGAGGAAACCTCAGCTGCTAGCTAAGCAGTGGGGTGCCTGAAGGACATCAAATTATGGCCAAACTTCAGTTAGCAGTTGTAACCGCCGAAGGCGAAAGCTTTTCGGGCGAGGTAGACATGGTCGTTGCGCCGGGTGGACTCGGTGAGTTCACCGTGCTTCCGTCGCACGCACGAATGATCTCGACGCTTGCTCCTGGCATTCTTCGATTTGATCAGGGTGGTGATTCCGTTTCGTTGGCGTTGAGTGGCGGGTTTCTGGAGGTTTCTGACAACCGGGTGACTGTGCTTGCTGATGCTGCTGAGCGGGATGATGCGATTGATCTCGAGCGAGCGGAAACCGCTCTCGCTCGTGCGCAGGAACGTGTTACGGGCACTACGGCTGACGTCGATCTCGAGCGAGCGATGGCTTCACTCAGGCGTGCGCGGGTTCGTGTGAACCTTGGACGTAGGCGTCGAGAGCGTGGATTGGGTTAGTCCTACCTTCAAATGTAAGTAACAAGAAAGCCCCGGCGAATTCGCCGGGGCTTTCTTGTTTTTCGTCATCAACGGTGATGACTCCTTCTCCCGGGGGAGAAGATTAGGTTGAGGGAGGAGCGTTTAACCGAACGGGATTAGTTGTTGACGTATGGCGTTCAGCACCGCTTTGTTCGGTTTCCGGCAGACATCTTGCGCATGATGTTTGCAACATGACGCGCGACTGTGTTGTGGCTGATGCCCAGTTCGCTCGCTATCTGCTTGTTACTGTATTCGGCCGCAATTAGCCCGGCACCTCTAGCTCACGTTCACTCATTAGAGCGTTTCGCACGGGCAGTACTGTAAGCCGGACTAATTGCGGGGTATGAATATGTAGCCTTCGATTCGAACCTCTTGGACTGTGGCGTGTGACTTTGTTACCGAGCCGTAGCGCGAACCCAATGTGATGGCTGCTTGAGTGTGTTTGCGAAATTTGATTCGTAGAGCGCGTTGCTACAGCTGGACGTGATGCACCGATTTGATGACTGTCCTGCCGGAGATCGAATCTCTTGACGCGCTTCTTGCCGTTGCTAATTGGCGTGCCGTGTTGTGACGTTGTCTTTGGGGGCAGACGGTCCGTTCAATTTTGGATGCGAGCGGATTGATTTATCCGGTAGGACGTTACTTAGTCGGTATGACAATAAGTGCGTAATTTTGGAGCGGAATGAAGTTAATTATCATCTAGATTTAATCCTTTCTGAGAATTGGGTTTGGGATATGCACTGATTTCACAGGTTTTCCGGGCACAGCAACATGACCTAGCGTAACCCCTTTGGAGCAGGACTAACAAATATTGGTTAGTTAGTTTGTGGCAGGCACGAAGATATTGGCTTGATTGAGGTAAGTGCGCTACGCCCAGCAACCTACCGTATGTAGTAGGTCATCGACTGGAGCGAGAGGACAGGATCGATTCCCCGGACGGTTACGCCCTCGGGGACTTGCGGGGATAGCGGGGCGTAGTTAAGGATCGATCGGATACCGGCGTCGACGAGGGCGTCGATAACTTCCTGGGCGTGAGCGATCGGTACGGTTACGATGCCGATTTGGATGTTGAACTCAGCGACGGATTTTGCAAGATCGGAAATTAATTCGACCTTGAGTCCGGATATCGTTTTACCCACGATGGCATCGCTGGCGTCGAACGCTGCGGTGATGTTAAAGCCTTCGGGTGCGAATCCTGGATACGAAACGACTGCACGGCCAAGACGACCCATTCCGATCACGGCCGCGTTCCATGTTCGATCAAGGCCTAGGATTGTTCGAAGCTCGGTTTCTAGCATGGTGATGTCGTAGCCACGGCCCTGTTTACCAAAACGCCCGAAATAAGAGAGATCTTTCCGGATCTGGGCGGGTGTCATCTGGAGGCGAGTTCCGAGCTGCTCGGACGAGACGACTTCTTCACCCGAACTGGCGAACTGCGTAAGGACGCGTATGTAAAGAGGAAGCCGCTGGATTACGACTTCCGGAACGATTTGGTCGGCGCTTGAACTATCGTTGTTGTTGTTTGATGTCATCGAGTGAACAACCGCAATTAAGGTGTGGTGAACAGGTGTGTGTTTTGTATCACAATGTACCGAAGATGGCACCTGTTTTGCAGTAATCTGGACGTATCGCGGGCATATTGGATTTCGAGTCGGCGTTTTTCGGTGGGGTAAGCAGCGTCGTACTGGGAATGGTGAGTTCGATACCCGAGCAGAGTGGCAGGACGCTTATTGTACGAGGGCTGATTTGGACTTTCAGTAGTGGCTACTTACGGCGCATGGGTAAGTGCGCGGCGACCGGGACCGGCAACTTTGTACTTTGTTTCAGTTGTGATACTGATTGTTGCGGTTGTGCTGAGCTATTCGAGTCGCTAGAAGTAGTGCGGCATATGTTGGGTATGGTTGCGGCCTAGTCGACCCTTTGACAAATTCGCCGGGCTTAGTCCAGCCGGGCTCAGGATGACATCTCAATCATCGTTTGTTTGATGGAAACGCCCGGTTGGAACCCGTCGACTAAGTCGAGGTCCGTCCGGCTTCCCTCCTACGAAAGAGATTGAGGAAGGGTAGATTGCAACGCGGCGACCAGTCGTTCGACAGCGCCCGGAGCTGCACGTATTAAAAGAAAAGGCTCCGGTGGTGGGAACCGTCGCCTTTAAGAGTAAAGTCGGCTGTGTTTATGCAGCTTCGATCGTTGCCGGTGTCTGTGTTTTAGACATGGCGCGTCGTGCAGACTCTTGCGAGTCGACAGTGAACGAGCATTGCAGGCACGACAAGGTCTTGCTGTCCGGGAATACCACGAGCTCAATGTCGCCTTGACACTTCGGGCAAGCCTTCAAGTAAAGCACTTTAATTTCCTTCTTTGGTTCGTCCCCGCCGTAAAGGAGGTCGGGGCGTTTAGTACATAGTGGTCCCGATTGCGGCTACGAATCCTGTAACAAGATTCTCTCTGTAAAACGGGCCGGGCGGATATTACTACGAAAATTATCAATATACAAGGTATTTGGCCAGAATTCGTAACATTTTAGTAAACACACTGTTAGGCAGTTGTGAGAAAACGACGAATTTGGCACACTCAGTTTACACGAGTCGTATCAACTATTACAATATCTAGCGTGTTATTTACATTGACTTGAACTCTCGATCCAATCGTAAATCACCACTTTTAGACGTATTAAACGCTTTCAGCTAATTCTATGAGGATTCGAATTGACGCAAAACTTCGGTCGTTCGGTGCGTGATTCGGAAGAATTGATACAACACGATCTAGCCTGGTCGCGCAGCGATAATTTGAACCGAATGCTGGCAGAGCTGCTCGATATTGCGTCGACTGGCGACGAAAATCGCCGGGTTCCGATGGCAAAACCCCAGTCATCGTCGGCTCCAATAGCGCAACCGTCATCGAGTTCGAACCGCATATCGGGTGTTTACGTTATTAGTGTGGCGGCACGTTTGGTTGATATGCACCCACAGACGTTGCGCAAGTACGACAAAGAGGGACTGGTCCGTCCACAGCGATCGGAAGGAAGCAGGCGGCTCTATTCCGATTCTGACGTTGAGCGATTGCGCGTAATTCGTCGCCTCGCCGACGAATTGGGATTGAACTTGAACGGTGTGAGTCTTGTGCTTGATCTTGTTCGATCATTGACGGATATCGTTTCTCTGCTTGAGAGTAGCCCGGAAGTATCAGATACACGTGCTGCGAGGGTAGCGGCGGACGAGCTTCGACAGATACTCTCATATGTTGGCGCTGACTAGAAGAACAGCAAGCGTCGAAAAATCTCTTATTTCATTCACAGGTCATTAGAAAACGTTGTCAGAAACAGAAGACAAAAAGCCGCAAGACGAGTCGGCAGAACTTGAGGATTCGGGAACGGTTGCGAATTCCGACGCAATTCTCGAATTTGCTGAGGAAGCGACCGATGAGTGCGCCGAAGCATTGCGGGAAAAGGAACAATTCAAGCGACTGGCACAGCGTGCGCAGGCCGATCTGGTCAACTATCGGCGTCGTATCGAGGACGAGCAGGAATCGTCACGACTACGAAATCAGCAACGAATTGTGTTGAAGTTCGCGGACGTGATCGACCAGCTCGACGTTGCCTTGAACGCTGAAGGTGCTGACAGTGCCGATCCCAACTGGCTTGAAGGTATTTCGGCTATCAAAAAGAATTTCGAAACAACCCTTTCATCTGAGGGGTTTGCACGATTTGAGTGTGTTACTGACGAATTCGACCCTCGGAAGCACGAGGCGCTTCTGTTGACTCCGACTGCCGATCACAAGCCGAATACGGTAATCACGGAGTTGCGACCGGGCTATGTGCGTAATGACGAGGTTGTGCGACCTGCGCAGGTGGAGATCGCAGTCGAACCGCCCGAGGAAGAAATCAGCGAAAACGGAAGCGAGTAGGCGATTACGAAATCGGGCATATTTTTGCTCCGAGTGTCACTGTCGTGACTTAGTCATCAGCGGCAATCTACCCTTCCTCTAACCCTTCCCGAGGGAAGGGGGATAACAAAAGAATCTGGCTAACTATTACGAACATCGAACTTCCGGATCACAATCGACAGATTTGGAAACGCAGAAGGAAAACTACAGAACAATGGCAAAGGTTATTGGAATCGATCTAGGCACCACGAACTCCGCAATGGCGGTGATGGAAGCTGGTGAGCCAGAGATCGTCGAAAACGCAGAAGGTCGACGCACAACTCCGTCAGTGGTGGCGTTCAATTCGAAAACCGACGAGCGATTTGTCGGCGAGTTGGCACGGCGTCAGGCGATTACGAATCCCGAAAACACCGTCTATTCTGCGAAACGATTTATCGGTCGACGCTTCGACGACAATTCGGTTCAGTCTGATGTCAAGAACGTTTCGTTCAAGCTGGACGAACTCGATGGTGGTGACGTTGGGATTGTCCTCAATGGCAATACCAGTCCGCCTGCTGAAGTTTCGGCGATGGTTCTTCGCAAACTGAAGGAAGACGCCGAGGCAAAGCTCGGTGAGAAGGTGAATCAGGCAGTCATTACCGTTCCGGCCTATTTCAACGACGGTCAACGCGAGGCGACGAAAATCGCCGGTCAGATCGCCGGACTCGAAGTTCTTCGAATCATCAACGAGCCGACGGCGGCATCGCTTGCGTACGGTCTCGATAAAGAGGGCGAGCGCACGATTGCCGTTTACGATCTCGGTGGTGGAACGTTCGATGTTACGATTCTCGCACTTGGTGAGGGTGTTTTCGAAGTAAAGAGCACCAACGGTGACACGCACCTGGGTGGTGACGATTTCGATTCGGTTCTCGTCGACTACCTCGCTGACGAGTTCAAGAAAGAAAACTTGATCGACCTTCGAGACGATGTTTCGGCGCACCAACGACTCCGTGTCGAGGCTGAACGGGCGAAGATCGAGCTTTCATCGGTCGCATCGACCGAGATTAACCTACCGTTCATCTCCGCTGATGCATCGGGACCCAAGCACCTTCAATCAACCCTTACTCGAGCGAAGCTTGAGGAACTGACCACGGCGCTTGTCGAACGAACGTCAACTCCGACGAAAGCTGCTCTTAAGGACGCCGGTGTTGGATCGGGTGAAATCGACGAGGTGGTTCTCGTTGGTGGAATGACCCGCATGCCTGTTGTTATCGAGATGGTCACGAAGTTGTTTGGCAAAGAGCCAAACCGAACCATCAACCCCGACGAAGTTGTTGCGGTTGGTGCTGCGATTCAGGCTGGGGTGTTGCAGGGCGACGTGAAAGATGTTCTGCTTCTCGACGTAACGCCACTTTCGGTTGGTATTGAGACATTGGGTGGTGTTCGTACCACGCTGATCGAGCGCAACACGACGATTCCGACTTCTAAGACCGAGACTTTCACGACGGCTGCAGATAATCAGTCGAGTGTGGAGATTCATATCGTTCAGGGTGAACGTGAGATGGCAGGCGACAACACGTCGATCGGTCGTTTCAACCTTGATGGCATATTGCCGGCTCCACGTGGCGTTCCCCAGATCGCGGTTACGTTCGATATCGATGCTGACGGAATCCTCAAGGTTTCTGCCAAGGACAACGGTACTGGCAAGGAACAGCACATTACGATTACGGGTCGTTCCGGAATGGATGACGCCGAAGTCGAGCGATTGGTCAAGGAAGCCGAAGAGAACGCTGAAGCTGATAAAGCCAAGCGTGAGGGTGTCGAAACTCGCAACGCTGGCGAAAGTGCTGTTTTCCAGACTGAGAAGATCCTGAAGGACGATGGCGACAAGATTCCCGAGGACATCAAGAGCGATGTCGAGGCGAAAGTCGAAACTGTCAAGGAAACTCTCGCCGATGAGGCAGGTGACACTTCAGCGATTGCATCGGCGACCGAGGAGCTTCAAACTGCGTTGCAGGCCGTTGGTCAGGCTGTGTATGAAGCCAATCAGGCTGCTGGTGGCGAAGAGGCAACGGTCGAGGGCGGCGATCAGGCTGCGGACGACGCTTCCGATGACAGTGCTGACAGCGATGACGACGACACCGTCGAGGGCGAGTTCCGCGAGGTGTAAGTGGCTAGCCCACGTTGTGATTTAGAAAGACCCGCCACACGGTGGGTCTTTTTTTTAGTCGGTCGTCCCTACAGCCCGAATTTCGGGAACAGGAGCGAGCGAACTTCGTTGAGGGTTCTTGAGTTGAAGGATTGGATATCTTCGAGATAACGGTGGTCGGTTGGGGTGGGTGGTGTGTCGGCGAATTTCGTCAGGGCGTCGAGTGAGGTGAATGTTGATGGAACCTCCTCGGGGAGTTCGTGGTTTGCCATTGTCGCCAGAGCCATCGTCCATGAGCGTGCTACTGCTGACAGATCGTATCCACCACCACCGACGGCCACCCACTTGCCGATTTCTGATCCCAGCACGCCCAACTTTTGCACGGCTAGATTGAAACCCTGAGTCGTTAACGAAAGATGGGTTAGAGGATCATGAAAATGCGTGTCGATTCCGAGTTGAGTGAACAGCACGTCGGGCTTGAACGCTCGAACGAGTGCTGGGATTACCGCGTCGAACGCTGCGTGCCATTCAGCGTCTAGCGAATAAGGTGCAAGAGGGATATTGACCGAATAACCGCTGCCGCCACCCGAACCAATTTCCTGAACATAGCCAGTGCCCGGGAATAGCCACTGACCCGATTCGTGAATCGAAATCGTCAGCACCTGATCGGAATCGTAGTGCCCCATCTGAACACCATCGCCGTGGTGACAGTCGATATCGATGTAGGCGACTCGCAAGCCGGTGTCGACCATCGCATTCATGGCGATTACGGCGTCGTTGAACACCCCGAAACCGGCTGCGTGACGTGGCATAGCATGGTGGTGGACTCCGCCTGCCGGTGCGAAGGCGATATCGGCAGCGCCTGAGGTGACGAGTTCGCTAGCGGTGAGGGTTGATCCGACGCACAAGAGCGTGGTGTCGTACATGCCGTGTCGGACTGGATTGTCAGACGTACCTAGGCCAAACTCGCCCATGCCGGGTGCAATACCACCGTTCGAAATTACCTCGACGATCGACACGTAGTCGGTGTCGTGCGCCGTTTCGATCTCGGCTCGGGTTGCAGTTCGCGGTGCAGGAGACTCGATATTTGCGAGATCGAATAATCCGCTGGCCCTCATCAGCTCGTGCATGTGGTGAAGCCGCACCGGGCGCAGCGGGTGCTCTGGCGAGAGTTGGTACTGCGAGAGTTTGTCGGTGTAAACGAACGCTGTTTTCGGTTGCTGCCAGAGGTTTGTCACGCGGTTCTTTTGCGGGCTTTAGGTTGTGCGTCAGGAGTTGCGCTTTGGCATTCTACGGCGAGAGGTGAAGAGCCAGAGACCAACTATTGCTGATAGCCCTATCACGATTCCAGCAACCAACCAGTTTGTTGTGGGTTCATCGTCGACTGTGACCATAGGATTCACGGCCGGATTTTCTGGTGTGATGGTCGGAAGATATTCCGGTGTTGTCGTTGATGAGGGCTGATTGGTAGAAGGGCCGGAGGCCGAATAGTCGACCAGCGGGACCGATGTTGCAGGGACTGAGTTATCGATCGTGTCTGCCGGATCGACGGTGGCTGACGGGATGGTGAGAGGCTCTGCACCGAATAGAGCCCGCCAGTCATTTTCGGCTTCGCGCAGGGTAGTGTCGAAGATCAGTTCAAAAGCATCCTGAACGGATCGCCCCTTGTTCAGCATCGCTAAGAATTCGCTCATCGTGGTGGGGCTGTACTTTTCGACCAGGTAACCGACGAACGCTCCCGCCTGTGGATAAAAGATGATTACATCGCTGCGTAGACCGGGGACCGTCCCCATGTGATTGAGAGAAAGCAGCTCATCGGGTCGAACGTTAGATCGGAGTCGGTTGTTCGAGTTTTCGCTTGATCCTGATTCCAAGAATCGAGCGAGCCCTTCGTTTAACCATGCTGGAATACCGCCCAAAAAAGAGCCTGAAACTGCCTCGTGGGTGTAGAGGTGCGCCAGTTCGTGGGTGAACGTGGAGGAGTTTATCTGACCCTGTACGAAGAGACGGTATTCAGGTTGGGCGAACCCGGCGAAGAGGAACTGGTCGGTCGCGCTTTGACTGACCGGTGGGAACGATGGTGCAGCTGATTGAATCGAAGGAAAGACGACCGCTTTGAAATTGGGCGTTTCGGTTACTCCGAGCGTGGCTTCCAACGTGGGTATCCGGTTATCGATCGTGGCGATCATGTTTTTTACAGCCGATTGAGATACACCGTAGTAGATGATGGTGTATCCGTTGCCTTTTTCTCGCTGCCAGTCGTTTGATGGGTCGAGGTATTCGACGGGTTCGGATGATTGCACCGATAGAACTTCACCTGTGGTCAGAGTTACCTCGATTTCGATGTCGAAATCGGTTCCGGGCGGATAGTAGGAGCCGGGGCCGGTGAGGATATCGAACGTAACGGTTATTTGACTGCTGGTTGAACCGTTGGTTGAAAAATCCGGGTACGAGTACGACCAGATCGTGGAACCGCCGCGAGCTTTGAACAGCGTACGAACCGCCTCGATTTCTTGAGATTCGACTTCGGTCTCGACTATGGTCGAGATCGTGATCTTGTTGCCGTAGTCGATATCGGCAGTTTGGTCCATCACCGTGAGAGCGGATGATTGGGAAGCCTGGATTGTGGTGATAGGAATTCCGGCGAGCGCGATAAATGTCACCAAGACGGTGATTGCGCGTATTCGTATTGGTATTGCGAGTGATCGGGACACGAAACTGGAAAATTCCTTAGGTACAAAGATATACGTGTAAGGTATTGATGCGCCCTCTGAGGTGATCACAAATATCGAGATGGAAGGTCAAGTGTTGCCACCTCACCCAAACCGGCATTGCTCGGTTAGGCTTGTCGGCAATATTTCTACTTCAGTAATCAGGGCGGGTTCGCTGGCATAGTTCCGGCAATGCGACCGTAAGTTCAGCGAAAGCAAAAGATGCGTTACTACCAGTATCTTCAGAACGGCACAAAGCACGTCGGCGTCGAAGACGATGCGGGGCAGGTGACCGACCTCACCGCTCTCAACTCCCAGATCGGATCAACACTCGATCTGTTCAAAGTGGCTTCAATCATAGATTCCGATATTGACTCCGTCACGAACGGCATTCTGAGGGCGAATCCGGGTGTTGCTTCGATTGCGGCATCGGATTTACTTGTAAGTGTTGCAGATGGCTCAGGTGACGTGACGTTGCTACCACCGGTCGATGCGCCCGAAGTGTGGGCATTCGGGGTTACATACATGGACTCGATGCGAGAGCGTCAGGCCGAGAGCGGTTCACCCGATGTGTACGCCAAGGTTTATGACGCCGCCCGCCCGGAATCGTTTTTTAAGGCGACTCTTGATCGTCTTCAACCTCCTTTCGCTGATGTCGGCATCCGGGGCGACTCGGGCTGGGACGTACCGGAGCCAGAGCTAGCTTTTGTTATGTACGGAGGCAAGATCGTTGGGTTTACGTGCGGTAACGACATGAGCAGCCGGACAATCGAGGGCGATAATCCGTTGTACCTGCCGCAGGCGAAGGTCTACGACAAGTCGGCTTCGCTGGGACCGGCGCTTGTTTCGAAGGAGTCGATTGGCGACCCGCAAAAGCTTGCGGTCACGTTGGTGATCGAGCGGGATGGCAAGGAAGCGTTTCGGGGCCAAGCAAATACTGGGGATATGAAGCGGGATTGCGAATATCTCGTCAGTTGGCTGGTTCGCCACAATTCGATACCCGACGGTACTTCAGTGATGACCGGTACTGGTACTATTCCGCCGCCCGAATTCACACTTGCTGCCGGTGATGTAGTTCACATTACGATCGACAAGATCGGAACCCTGACTAACACGGTGGTAGTTGTTTAGATCTTCTTTGGTGAAGCGAATTGGGCTGCTGGTTACGTTTTCGCAGGTGGTTGCTGCGCTGTTCGTCGTGGGTTGCGGGGATGAAGGTCTCGGCGCATCTCTGAAACCGGCACTTGCACCGACAAGTGTGCCGCCGACTTTCGTTCGAATTGTGGTGACCCCATCGCCGACAGCACGCTAGCTCCACTGCTAACGAAAGGCATACCTGATGGCGAAGCGATTTACGATGGTTGGCGGAAGTATTTTGGGAACACGGTGGTGAATTGGAACGGTGGAGAGGAGCAGGTGTATCTGTGTACTGCGGGACGCTGCTTGGCGAGGTTATCTAGGACGTAACGTGGGACATTAGGCGAACGGTAGCGATGTCGAGTCGCCAGTGGGGAAAGGTTGTCTTTGTCATCAGGACCCGAGGTACTCAAGGCAGAATCAACGAGCGGTCTGAGGCTACATTTTCTCGAGAAGACGACAAGATATTTGAAATAGGTTGGGGGTATCCGGCAGAAATGAAGGTCGAACGTAGTTTGGATTGCATGATTGCGGTCGGTCCGGCGTCAAATATAACGTCGAAGCAGATAGTTGATTCGAACTTTCCCGATTGGCCCGATCCTGAATACGCACAAAAGCGTCCGGAGGATCACAAAATTCTTTCCGACTGGCGGAATTTCCTTACTGACAGCAAGCTGGTCGGGGTGTTTTCTAACGGTGGGTCGATGGACTATTGCTGTGGTGGAATGGTTATCTGGGAAGACGATATCGCTGAGAAAATCTGCTGGGAGGCGACGCACACAGTGGGGCATTCGTACGACGATTGGGGGCAGATCAGAATTAACCACATGTTGCTTGCTGGTCCTGATATTGGCAATCGTTCGTGAAGCAAAACTTTTCGCACGGGGCGACCGTAACTTATTTGAAGGTCGATGGTGAATGGCAGGAAGTTGAGATCAAATGCAGCTTGAGGTGTTTGAACTGGCTTACTGAGGGTCACGTTGGTCAGAGGTGTCTGAAACCAGATTTCGCCGTTGCAAAGTAGAACCGGCTCGACGATCTTTATCGCGGTAACATACGTCACCTGTATTTAGCATGATCTAAATTTCGGAGAGCCAATTGGCAGTTGAGAATCAGTCTAGAGTGCCAGAAACAGATACAGACGTTGCACCGGTACAGAAACTTGCTACCGATATCCGTGAGTCGGTTCAGCGCATAATCGTCGGCAAATCGGAGACGATCGATATCGCAGTGCTTGCTCTGCTCTGTCGGGGGCACGTGCTTCTTGAAGACGTACCTGGCACCGGTAAGACAACGCTGGCGAAGGCACTGGCAGCATCACTTAATTGCGAGTTTGGTCGAATTCAGTTCACCCCCGATCTTGTTCCCGGCGATGTGCTTGGGGTAAATTTTTACAACGTCGCCAAGGGCGAATTTGAGTTCAGAGAGGGTCCGGTCTTCTCGCAAATACTTCTTGCCGATGAGATTAACAGGGCGACGCCTCGAACGCAGTCGGCGCTTCTCGAAGCGATGCAGGAACGCCAAGCTTCCATCGATGGTGTAACAACGCCACTTCCGGAACCGTTCATGGTGATGGCGACGCTGAATCCGGTCGAAATGGAGGGAACGTTCCCGCTTCCCGAGGCGCAACTCGACCGTTTCATGGTCCGTGCCTCACTCGGATACCCGGACCGTGGTGAAGAAACCTCCATGCTTGATCGATTCCGTGCTGGCGAGGATCCAGATGCGATCGCGCCGTTGGCTACTTCGGAGGAGCTGATTGCAGCCCGAAATACCATCGACGCAATAACTGTGAACGACACGGTTAGAGACTATCTGCTCGATATTGTCACGGCAACGCGAAATAGCCGTGAGTTGCGACTCGGCGCCAGCCCACGCGCTTCGCTTGCACTGCAGCACGCTGCGCAGGGTTGGGCGGCTATGAACGGCCGTTCGTACGTCCTTCCGGATGATGTAAAGAATCTGGCGGTTCCTGTACTGGCTCATCGATTGCTCGCCGAAACGACAACTCAGTTGAGAGGGCAGGCGACGGCGCAGATTATCGGAAATATTGTCGAGACAACTCCCGTACCGATCGAGCGGGAATAATGAACATGTACGGGACCTGGATGGTGAGAGGGCCGGAGGCCAGATATCGCCGTCCGGAACTCACCGCAGCTCGTGGAACTGCACTGAATCCGCTCGGTGACCTGTTTGTAATGTTGCTGATTATTGTCGTAATCATTGGCGCTGTTTCGCATGAGGCGCTGATTGCTGCTGTTGGGGTGTTGGCGTTTGTTGCCGCCGTGTCATCTCGTGTGTGGGCGGCTCTTTCGCTTGAGGAGATTACGATCGACCGGTCTGTTTCTGTTGATCACGCTTTTCAGGACGACGAGGTCGAGATCACCTTTACGTTTGAGAATCGTAAACCGCTTCCTGTACCGTGGTTGGAGATTTTCGAGTTTGTGCCTCGTGGTCTGCTGATAAACGGGCATAAGGTGGTAGAGCAGGCGTATCTGGGTGGAGACGAGATCAACATAGCGACCTCGCTGGGTGGATACGAGCGAGTGAAGGTCAAACGAAAGTTGACTGCACTTTCTCGGGGCGCCTACCGGCTTGGTAAAACCCGGTTGAAGAGCGGCGATCTGTTTGGGCTGTACCCGTCGGAAGCGACACTCGAACAGACCCCATGGACGCTCTATGTGTACCCGACGATTAAGTCGATTCCTGGGTTTTCGTTGCCGGCGCGCAGGCCGATTGGTGATTCGATGTCAAGGGTTCGTCTCTGGGACGATCCTTCTCGACCTGCTGGAGTTCGTGACTATCGACCGGGTGATCCGATCAAGCAGATCGATTGGAAAACCACGGCTCGTCATGGTGAGATGTTTGTGCGGCAGTTCGATCCGAGCGTTTCGGAGGATGCCGTAATACTTGCCGAGGCGAGTACTACCACGGTTCCGTGGGAGGGTTATCGCGCCGACATTCTTGAGGCGACGATGACAGCGGCGGCTTCGATCGCAAATCACGCACTTGATCTCGGATACAAAGTTGGGCTTGTGAGCAATGGTGTGGGACCAAGTAGCGCTTCGCATGCAGTGGTAACGCCAGGGACGGGAGCTGCTCAACTCACTACGTTGCTTGAATCGCTTGCGATGACCCATCCGTTTAGCGTACGCAGCCTGGACGAACTGGCACGGAATCGTCGTGGTGCAATTCCTCCGGGGGCGACGCTAATTCATATCGGTGGAATCTATAACCCTCGGACGATGTCGTACCTGCTTGGGCTGAAGCGGGCTGGTCATCCGGTAATTATTGTGCACACGGGTCGTGAAACTCCGCCCGAGTATCCACTTTTTGAGGTCAGGGACGGTCGTGGATTGTTCCTCAAACAGTGTCCGGTTCCCGTTGGGCCATCTTTCAGGCGACCGGAAAGTGACAACTGGAGCGATATTCCAGTTGTGACGGCATCGCCCGAATCATCGAAGCCAGGTGGTTCGTAGTGCGCAATTTTCCTGCGGTTTCATATATAGCACTCGTAGTTGTCGAGAGCATCCAGTGGTTCGCCGTGCTCGCCATGATTGGCGGCATGATAGCGCTGGGCGGATCACCAATTCCGTGGTTCGCATTGTTTTTGTTATTCAGTGTGGGGATGTCGTCGGGCTGGTTGTTTGGCGGGATAAAGAGCGACAACGCTACTGTGGCGCTGCTTCAGGGTGCGGTTGCGTTGGCAGCTGTGTACCTGACGATGGCCAATGTGACAGTGACGGAGGGTTGGTCGTTCAAGATCGCATGGCCTGTCGATACGTTTGGTGGGACCTACGGAAACGAGGGAGTTGCCGATGTAATGCTTGGCGTTGTTGCGACCGGGTGGGTTTGGTATCGATCACAGAGTCTGGTAGCGAATGGTGACGTTCGAGGAAGACTGAGCAGTGCTTTCAAATATGGCACAGCGTTCCTTGCAATTGCCCTGCTCGTTGAGTTTGCTGTCGTTCGTTCCGATATTGGTATTGCACCGCTTCTACTACCGTTCTACGGTGCTGCGTTGATCGGTATGGCGGTATCTCGACTCCCACAATCTGCCGATGCAGGTCAGGCTTCATGGCCGCTGATTATCGGAGTTTCGGTCGGCGGAATTCTTGGTGTCGGAACTATTGCTGCGCTCCTTACGGGTCGATACGGAGACATTGGTGTTCGTGGAATGATCAACGCGTGGGGAGCTTTTATCGACGCGTTGTTGTGGGCTCTTCACTATCCAATCAAGTGGATGGTGACTGCGATCGAGCTGCTCCTCCTTTGGCTGAGAGAACGATTAGGTTCGAAAGAGGCCGAAGAAGAATCGCAGGGGGCAAGTGAGCTTTCCGAAGATATGGTCGACCTGGCGGCCGAGCGTGCAGAAGAAACTACCGAGTTCGTGCTTGAAGCTTTTCGGTGGCCGTTGTCGATGCTTCTCATCGTGGTTCTGTTCTTTGTTTTGGTGTTTGCGTATCGACGTTTCTCGGTTCGCAATAGGGATACGGACGACACCGATCGCGAGTCGATCCGAGGCGATGCTGACGCCAGGGCCGACATGATGAAACTGTTGTCGAGTCTGATGCCTGGTTGGATGAAGGGTCAAAAGCAGCAGTCGCTATGGAAGTGGCCGGAGGGTGAGCACGGTGTTGCTGAAGCGTTTCTGCTGTACTTCGACACTCTTGCGGCTGCGATTAAGCGCGGGATGGTTTTCAATCCGAACGCTACGCCAAATGAACGGGTTACAGCATTAGCTGTGTTTTTACCCGGCGCACCGGTGGAAACGGTTACGAGCCGGTTTAATGCTGCCTGCTATGGCGCACAACCTGCAGATCTCAACGAGATCGAACGCCTGAGGTGGGAGGTCGAAGCTGCTGCGAAGCGACCGCAACCAGGTGGAGAAGAGTAGTTCGTTCCAAAAGAGCGGCGCAGGTGTCATTATTGGTTGTGGCTAATCGGTTCAGGCAGCGTGATGACACGCAGCAGGTTGGTGGTTCCGGGCACGCCGATCGGCATTCCAACGACCGCCACGATCACGTCGCCCTCTTTTGCGATTTTCGTTTCGAGAGCGAGGTCGGAACCAGCAGTGAACATGTGTTGAATATTCGAATGAGCGGGAACTACGACCGGGATGACACCCCAACGTAGTGCGAGCTTTGCACCGGCACCGATATCGGGTATGAGTGCGAAGAGGGGTGTGCTTGGTCGATACGTCGCGACACGCCCGGCGGTACCTCCGGATTCGGTAAATGCGACGATCGCCTTGGCCTTGAGGCTTCCTGCGACCACTCCAGCGCTATCGGCAATGGAATCATCGACGGCGGGACCACCTTTGGCGGCGACTTTGCGCCTTCGCTCGGCAAGCATTGGATATTCGATAAATCGTTCGGCTCGTTTCGCAATGCGTGTCATCGCTTGAACGGTTCGGTAAGGGAATTTTCCGACCGAGGTTTCGGCCGAGAGCATGATTGCATCCGTGCCATCACGCACAGCGTTGTAGACGTCGGTGACTTCCGCTCGGGTCGGGGACGGTTGTTCGACCATCGATTCCATCATCTGAGTGGCGGTAATAACGGGTTTACCGATTTCGTTTGCCATTCGGATGATCCGTTTCTGCACGGACGGTACGCGTTCAAACGGAAGCTCGACTCCAAGATCGCCACGGGCGACCATTACGGCGTCGGAGTGGTCGAGAATATCGGCAAGGTTGTCGACCGCCTGCTGGATTTCGATTTTCGCAACAAGTTGCGGTGTTTTGCCAGATTTCGCCAGATACTTACGTACCCGGTCGACATCGCCACCATCCCTGATATAGGAAAGCCCGACAAAATCGATATCTGATGATTCAACGAATGCTAGCGCTTCGATGGTCTCGGGTGTGAAGTAGTTGACCGTGGTGGTGTTTCCGGGTGCGGTGACTGCCTTGTTTGGCTTCATCACTCCGCCCATGGTGACCCGGCAATGAATTTCTTCTTCATCGATGTCTTCGACACGAAGTTCAACGGATCCTTCGTCGATCAGAACCAGAGAAGCCTTTTTGATATCGTTGTGCAATCCGAGTGGCCAGACGCTCGCGCGTGCGGCATTTCCGTCACATGGGTCGCGTTGAAGAACGAAATGTTGCCCGGTCGAAAGTGTGATTTCCGGCTGTTCCATTTCACCGACGCGGTACTTGGGTCCGGGGAGGTCGGCAAGGATTCCGACAGCGACTCCCATTTCTTCTGCGGCTTGCCTGAGGATCGCTACGTAGCTGTGGTGTTCGTCTGAATTGCCGTGGCTGAGGTTCAGTCTCCCGACCGACATCCCCGCGCGAATGAGCCGTTTTATTCGAGGAAGCGTGCCTGTGGCGGGTCCAATCGTGCAGACGATTCGGGTGCGCGCACGTCTCTTTAGGAACGGTGGGAGCAAATAGGAACTATCAGTATCAGCCAATCGAATCTCCAGAGGATGGTTTCACTTTAGTGGTAGTTCACCAAAAAGCAGCTTATCGAGGATACACATTTCCGGTTGTCGATTGATGCAATATTGGGTTGAAGATTGGTTCTGCAAATTTGACACCAAAACTGACAGGTCTACTATTCACATAGTACTCCCCGCGTTTATCCGACATTATTCACTCTTCAGGATCACTACGTGACAATCGCAAAATCTCTCCTTTCACTCCAAGACACGGATCAAACCTTAGCGCTGAGACGACGTGAGTATCGGGAGATAGAGGCAGAACTCGACTCCGAAGGCGGCTTGCCCGAGCTCCGTGACAATTGCGAGAAGAACAGAGTTCGCGAGTTGGAAGCGAAAGTCGAAACGGCGCGGCTCGAATCCGATCTAGCATCTTTGAAGGATCATGTTGGTGAGCTGGAAACCCGGCTTTATGGTGGCGCTATCACCAACGTTCGCGAACTGACAGCGATCGAAACCGAGTATTCCGCCGCCCGACGAAACCTCGCTCAGATCGAAGAGTCGATTGCTCCTGCCGAAGTGGCAGCTGAGCACGCTCGACAGCAATTTGAAGACTTGACCAAAGAACTAGGCGATAAAGAAAAAATCTGGGAGACTCGCCAGGTGGAGCTTCGCCAGAACAAAGCGAAAGCTGGATCGGCGTTCAACGAGATGCTGGGGCTTCGAAACGCTGAAGCATCCCAGATACCAGAAGAAGACCTTGCACGGTACACACGACTGTTCCGGTCGAACCGTGGAATCGCTGTTGTCAGGGTCGACCGTGGCGTGTGTCAGGGGTGCGCAGTTCGACTGCCTGTTGGTGAGTTGACTCGTCTCCGAGCTGCCGCCGGACCCATCCCCTGCAGTTGCGGCAGGGCACTACTGACTGAGCAATAATTGCGGGCAGTCGGATTCCATAGCGAACCCGCTCAAAGTACAAACGCGTCCGCAAATCTCCAGAATACTGGCGAAGATTTCGGTTCGTCAGATCGATTACACCCACGTGCCGAGATCGAGCTGTACTGCCAACGCAATTCGCACCAATTGGTGAATTGGTTCGAGCCTGGCGAAGGCGAAAACGCAAACGATTTTGATGCACGGCACGATCGGTATCGACAGATGATCGCATCGTTCACGGGCGCAGATGCACGTCTGGCCCTTGTGTTGGTTCCGGACGCTTCACACATTGCCGAAAACCTTGAGACTCTGATTGGTCGCCTTCTTGAGCTAGATCGACTCGGAACTGAAGTCCGGTGTACCGATCCTGATCGCCCTGATGCCTTACAGAGCGGCGAGCAGTTACTTGGGCTGGGAGGTCGTACTCCGCAGCGACAGGCTCGCATTCGGGATGCAATCGTCGCTAAAGCGTCACGAGGCGAAGTGCTGGGACGTACTCCATTTGGTTACGAGGCGGGGGCGGATGGATTGCTGAATCCAGTACCCGACGAAGTTGAGATTGTTCAGGAGATTTTCGAAACATACGCAGGACCCTGGCATGCTGAGGATTCGAAGCCGCTGGGTGGACCCGGATTCCGGGCGATTGCAAGATCGCTGAATGAACGTGGCCTGTTGACTCGCACCGGACGCCCGTGGTCGGCGTTAGCGATATCGGGGATTCTCAAAAACAGAACTTATCTCGGTACTTACACCAGGTACGGAGTAAGGATCGCCGGGAGCCACGAACCTATCGTGGAACGTGAGATATTCAACCGCGCCGAAGCTGTCACGCGAACTCGCAAGCCGATTCGGCGAACTGCTGGCGAGGCTCCGTATCTGCTTGGTGGTATTGCGCGGTGCGACCTTTGTGGCAGAGGACTGTCCGGGCTAACCCGTCGACGGGAATGGACGCGGGTGGATGGATCTTCGACTTCTCGGTCGTATCGATACTACGAGTGCCCGTCGCGCAACGCCCGTCGTGAGCGCACGGAGGATGTGGCAAGGCACTCCTCTTGGCACGCCGACGAACTAGAGAACCTCGTGTTGCAAGATATCCAGAACTGGGGCGTGCGGGTCAAGAAGAAGCTTCGACCCGTTGTTGGCGATTCGGCTACCGAAGAGATTGCAGAAGCGGAGCGAGATTTCACAAGGGCAGTAAGATCGGTTGCCTCGGCATATGGAACACTGAACGATCTTGCTGCTCCGTTGCAGAGACTCGAAGTGGCTCGGTCTGGTGCAAGGGACGAGAACATCGAACAGGCTGACGTTGATCGCTTGTTATCTGAAGTACACGAAAATGAAGTAACGATAGCGAAAGCTGCCGTTTCGGCTCTGATTGAACGGATCGTTGCCGGTGAAGAGCAAGTTGAAGTAATTCCGCGGTTCTAGAGATTCCGCATTGAGAAGGGGACAGCATGGGTAATTTAGACGGTAAAGTCGCTATTGTGACCGGTGGTGGCAGTGGTATTGGAAAGGGAATCGCAAAGGCACTCGCAGGCGAGGGCTGCAATGTCGTTATTGCAGCACGTGACCTGGATCGGCTCGAGTCTGCCGCTCAAGAGATAGGCGATGGAACCAACGTTGTTGCTGTGCAGACTGACGTTTCGAGCGAAGATTCGGTCAAAACGTTGTTCGCGAAGACTCAAACCCTGTTTGGCCAACTCGACATCTTGGTGAACAATTCCGGAATTGTTGCCGGTGGTGAAATCGGCGAGATTCCCACAGCGCGCTGGGATTCCGTGATGGCAGTCAATGTTCGGGGCGTTTTCATCTGTACCCGTGAGGCTTTCAAATCGATGAAGGAAGCCGGGGGTGGAAGGATCATCAACATCGGGAGCATCTCGGCGAATCGCCCTCGCGAAGAATCAGCACCGTACACAACGAGCAAGCACGCCGTAACCGGATTGACACGAAGTACTGCCCTCGATGGTCGGCCGCATGGAATTTCTTGTGGCCAGTTGAATCCAGGAAATACTGCGGTCGAATGGCGTTCGACCGGTGAGCAGGCTGTCCCGGGTATGGAGCTCGACAACGAGCCGATGATCAAGGTTTCCGATATGGCTGCTGCAGCTCTTTACATGGCGACTTTGCCGCCCGAGGCGAACGTGCTGGAAATGACTGTGATGCCAATCGCTCAGGAGTACGTAGGCCGGGGTTAGGGCTACTTTTTAGGACGCGATCAAAACCAGCTGACTCGCTCGGAGGATCGAAACCGTGCGTTCACGAAGACGATGTTTCGAGTGCGGTTTCGTACATTGCTGCGACATTCTCTGGTGGGACATCGGCCCTGATGTTGTGAACGGCTGCGAGAGTGTAGCCACCACCGCTACCTAGGTCACCGATTCGCGCTCGAACTTCGTTTGCGACATCTGTTGGCGATCCAGTAGGCATTATGATCTGAGTGTCGATACCGCCCCAGAAGCTGAGGTCTTTCCCGAAATCACGTTTTAGCGCGCCCGGTTGCATTCCGGCAGCGTTGACCTGAACCGGGTTGAGGACGTTGACCCCGCAGTCGATGAGATCGCCTATTAGCGGTCGGATGGCTCCGCAGCTATGCAGAATGACCTTGGCATCGGTGTTTTCGTGAATCGTTTCGCCCAGTCGCTTGTGAAACGGCTTAACCATCGAGCGATACAGGTCGGGATTCATCATTGGTGAGGTCTGGATACCGAGATCGTCGGCAATCGAAACGCCGTCGACAAGATCGCCGACTTCGGTTAACACGGTGCGAGCGAAATCGCACACCATATCGGTTCCGAGTTCTTGAAATGCATTTGCGAAATCGGGTTGAAGAACGAGGTCGGTCAGGAACTCAGAAAATCCCCTTATTCGTTGTCCGAGATACAGAATGCCGACGTTTCGCAATCTCACTACAAGCGCGTAGTCGGTCTCGGTGCGAAGTTTTTCGAGCTGAGCACGCAGCCCGGCGACGTTTGCCGGATCAGTTCCGTCGGCCCAAGGGAGCGACTCAGCGTCGGCAACGGTGGGATCGTCGAGGTGCTGCAACGGGCCATTAGTGTTCATGTAGGGCGATGCTGTGTCAGCCCTGCGCCAAGTAACGCCCCAGCCGTCGACGAGTGTGTTTTCGTCGAGAATGGTTCGGGCATCGACCGCACCGATCTTGGCGTCGACACCGCGAACGTCGATGTCGAGATGCTTGAGGATTTTCTCGCTTGGCACGATGGTCGCTTCTGTGCCACCATCTCTTCCTTCGACGTCTTCAGATTCGAATCCGTAATGTTTGAGCAATCCGGCGTAGGCGTCGGCCTGGATTCCAGTTTCGTGCGAGCCGCCGAAATCGATCGGGACACGGTCGGTTTCTTCGTGGTTGAGGGCTCGTGTTACTCGTTCACGATGTGAGAGAGCCATTGTTCGTCCTTTTGTAGGGGGTACGGGGCGATGAGTTATCACGCCACAGTACCAGTGCTCTGTTGTGAGCAGCCGACTGCAGCAGAATGATTCCGTGAAAATGTGGAGTGTTGCGTTAGCTCGGGCGATATTGCTGTGCCCTGATTGTTTGCAGGGGTCATTGGGTGGTTATTGGCTGAGTCGAGGATGCCTTGGATTTTTGCTGGTGATACTGAATCAAATTCAGCATGACAGTGTTGTTCGTAGATTCCTGATGAGAGAAACCTAGTACCCTTGAGTGTGTCGCGAGGAGGACGGGCGGTCGCCGCTGCGCTTTCGGGTGTGGGGGAGGAAAGTCCGAGCACCTCATGAATCAGAGTGCCTGCTAACGGCAGGGCGGGGCGACCCGATAGAAAGTGCAACAGAAAACATACCGCCTATCGCGTAAGTGATGGGTAAGGGTGAAAAGGTGCGGTAAGAGCGCACCGTCCGGATGGCGACATTCGGGGTAAGGTAAACCTCACTCGGTGCAAGACCAAATAGGGAAGCTGTGACCGGATTCGGGTAGCTTCCGGGTTGGTTGCTTGAGCCTGTGGGCAACTGCAGGCCTAGATGGATGGCCGTCGCTGGTTTCGCTCAGGCGAGGCGAGTACAGGACTCGGCTTATAGTCCGCCTCGCGGCGAGACTAATACGTGAAAAGCCCCCGGTTTTATCGAGGGCTTTTGCTTTTTAATGTTGGTCGCTTTGACTCGGGTAGATTCCGGTGTGTGCCAGAGGTGATCGTTGGGTGAGGGAGATACCTAAATCGAATAATCTACGTTTAGAGTGTCGGCCATTTTCTTGAAGTAGTTGACGGTGTGGCGGGGGAGCGAGACGCCTTCTTTGGTTCGTTTTGCGACGTATCTGGCGTCGGGGTAGCCGGGGTAGAGGACTTCAGCGTCGGCGTTGGGGGCTTGTTCTTGCGCACGGAAGGCCCGGAGCATGTCGTCCATGTCTAACTTGAACTCGTCGGCGGGTCGAAATCCATCGATTCGAGTCGCTTGGAAGTAGTGACAGAAGCGTCCGCCCTTCGGGTTATCCATCATCATTCCAGAAAGTTTTTCACCGGGAAGAACACCGCTAAGCACATCGGCCATGATGCCGATTCCTGTGCCTTTGTGCGCTCCGGTGTCGTACTTACCACCAAGAGGCGGCTGGCCGATAGCTTCGCTGCGTTTTGAAATGTCGGTTACGGGTTCGCCGTCGGCGTTTTGCGCCCATCCCTCGGGAATATCAACACCAAAAGCCTGAGCGATCGAAACCTTGCCGTACGAGGTCATCGATGAAGCCATATCGATAACAAACGGTGGCTCCTCGCCAGCTGGTGCAGCAAATGCCATCGGATTCGTACCCATCCACGGGTAGCGAGCATTCATCGGGATGATTACTCGTCCGCCGCCCGACGACATCGAGTAGCCGATCATGTCGTGCTTTAGGGCGAGTCGAGCGTAGTAACCGGCGGCTCCGTAGTGGGACGAGTTTTTTACCGCCACCGACGCCATACCTATGATCTTCGCCTTCTCGATAGCCAGTTCCATCGCCTTCACACTGGCAATCATCCCCATGCCTTGGTCGGCATCGATCACGGCAGTTCCGGGCGTTTGGTAGGTGACTTGCACGTTGGGTGTTGGGTTTATGTAGCCGTTGAGCAGACCTGTGAGATAGTGGAGGTCGAGGTTGTAGCAAACGCCATGCGTGTCGATACCGTTCATATCGGCATCGACCAGAACTTCAGCGCAAAGACGAGCTTCGTCGGCAGGCATTCCAGCGGCTGTGAACAGGCTCGTGATGAACTCGGTCAGGGGTTCTTGCTGGACGTATGTTGGGTCTGGGACGTTCTTTAGCTTTTCGAGGACCATCGATGGTATCTGGACTTTCTGCGCCTGTTTTTGGCTGCTAACGACTACTGCTTGCGATGGAGCGAATATTACCCGCCTGCGATTGCTTTGGTGCTCAAAGTGCCCCTGTTGTCGCGCGGTTTCTTATGTCAAAGTAGTGCGCAACATACACGCTGCACTTGAACAGCTTGAAAAAGCCGTTACTTCAGGAGATTCGAATCGATGGCAGACACAGCAGATATCGTCGTTGTTGGCGGTGGCGTTCACGGTGCTTCGACGGCGTGGCATCTGGCGAAACGTGGCGCAGGCAAGATCGTTCTCATCGAGAAGGACGGTATCGCTTCGGGTGCGTCGGGGTGGTCGAGTGCGATTGTGCGATTGCATTACACGTTGGAATCGCTCGTGAAGATAACGATGTACGGTCGCGAGATGTTCGGGAACTGGGGCGATACTGTCGGGATTGGCGAGAGCGGTTTTCGGCAGGTCGGCTTCTTGCTATTGTTTCCTGAAAACGAGGTTGAGCACGCCAGCGAAGTTATTGCGATGCAGCAGGGACTGGGCATCGATGCAAGGATGCTAACAAACGCCGAGATAGCCGATATTGAGCCCAGGGTGGCTCGCGATGACGTGGTGGCTGGAGCGTGGGAGCCGAACTCAGGGCATGCTGACGGATCGACAGTTGCGAATTCGTTCATTGCTGCCGCTCGGGATCTTGGAGTGGATGTTCGTATCGGCCACGAGGTGTTTGGGGTAACTACTGACGGCGGCAAGGCGACGGGCGTGAAAACTTCCGAGGGTGATATCTATGCCGGAACGGTTGTTTTGGAAACGGGTTTTCGAACGAGTGCGCTTCTTGCTGAGCATGGTGTGGAATTGCCGATTACGCCCGTTCGTCATGCAATCGCTGTCGTCGAACGAACGCCCGATTTCGGGGGGATTCATCCGGTTGTTTCGGATCGGATAGTTCAGGCGTACTACCGACCTGAGGCGGATTCGCTGACGCTACTGGGTGAGCACGATCCGTTGGAGGGTAAGGTCGATCCTGATGTCGAAGATATCAAGACGCCCGACCTCGATGAGCAGGTGCGACTTGTTGAGCGCTATGCAGCTCGGTTTCCTGGACAGGAAGCGGCATCGATCACCCGGGGCTACACGGGTGTTTACGACTGCACGCCAGACTTCCAACCGGCGTTCGGTAGCGTGAAGGCCGTGGATGGACTGTTCATGGCCGCGGGATTCAGCGGGCATGGGTTCAAGCTAAGTCCGGGTATTGGCAAGATCATGAGCGATCTTGTGATGGACGGATCGACCGATATGATCGATATCCATCCGTTCCGAGTAGAGCGATTTGCCGAAGGCGATCCGTTGACCGCAGGAGAGGGCTACGACAACCGTTCGTTGGCGTAGGTGCAACTGGCACGTTCCAGTATTGCTGGCAACGTTTGCCCATCTCTCTCAATGAAGGTTGTTTTAGTAGCAGTCTCTGAAATTGCTGCATTGTGCATTCGAACACCTTACCGGTCCTGAATAAAGATTTAAAAATGCGACTAGTACGCAGCGATCTTGCCTAGGTTGATCGGTGTCATCCAGCCCTGTGATTCTGAACTTGTTTCAGAATCACAGGGCTGGGTGAGGGGGCCGGACGTTGACTTAGCTGAATAACGGATTACCGCTGCCGAATGAGTCGATGGCGGTGCCGGTGACGGCGGAACTGGCGTCGGAGGCGAGGAAAAGAGCTACTTCGGCGATTTCTGCAGGGTCCATGAGTTTCGGATTTTCGGAGCGGCCAACTGTGTTGAATATTTCTCGAAATCCTTCGGTATCGGTTCCGCCAGGGCAGATTGCGTTGACGTTGATACCGTGTTCGTGAACTTCGGCTGCAAGCGATTCGGTGAAGCTGATGAGACCGGCCTTTGTCACACGGTAGGCGCTTCTTCCGGCACCGCCCTTTCGGCCGCCGATCGAGGAAATATTGATGATCTTGCCGTAGCCGCGTTCGATCATCCCGGGGAGCAGTTTTTGGGTGATGAGGAAGCTACCGGTGAGGTTGACGTTAAGAATTTCTCGCCACAGATCGGATTCGAGGTCTTTGACCTGGATTCGTGGCTGGATTATCCCGGCGTTGTTGACGAGGATATCGACTCCCCCAAATTCTTTTACCGCGGAATTGGCGAGATCAGCGATGTCGGATTCGATCCCTAAATCCGCAGTCACACCGATGGCATTGCTGCCTCGCGTACTGATCGTCGCCGTAACTTCGAAGATCTCGGCCTGATTTCTGCCCGTAGCGACAACGTTTGCGCCTGCTTCGCCAAACGCAAGGGCGATAGCTTTACCGATGCCCTTGGAGGCGCCGGTTACGAGTGCGGTTTTTCCTTTGAGTGATGTCATGGTTGGGATGGTACTCGGTTGAAAGCAGTTGGGTGCGCGCGGATCGCTTGAACGCCCGATACCGTCATTCTGAAGTTGACTCAGAATCTCTGGAGGGTGGTGGATGCGCGGCGATGTGGGCTGGATTGTGATTAGGTATCACAAGGTATAGATACTGAATCAAATTCAGAGTGACAATTGAATGTTTTCGCCTTGCAAGACACATGAGGTTTCTATCCAAGTTCATACTGGGTGGCATAAATTTTTCAGTCGACGTCCTGAGACGTCGCGACCAACAAGGAGATACGAATGGGAGAGAAGGTAGTCGTTACAGGTGGATCGGGCAGGGCGGGCGAGTACATCATTGCTGAACTGACTGCGAACGGATATGAAGTTTCTAACGCCGATTCGGTGCCACCACGACCCGGCTCACCTTCCAATGCCGCACAGTGGTGGGACATTGATGTAACCGACTATGGTGAAATGTTGAACGCCCTTACCGGTGCCGATGCAGTCATTCACATGGCCGCCATTCCGGCTCCGAACAAAGACCCCGAGCACAAGGTGTTTCGCATTAACATGATGGCGAACTGGAACGTGCTCGAAGCTGCCGAGGTTCATGGCATCGGTCGTATTTGTATGGCATCTTCGGTTAATGCTGTGGGTGCTGGTTGGGGACAAAAGCTCTACACACCGGAGTACTATCCGGTTAACGAGAATCACCCGACTCGAGTTGAAGATGCGTACTCGCAGTCGAAATGGTTGGGCGAGCAGATGGGAGATGCGTTTGTTCGACGTCGTCCCGGCGAGGTTCAGATCGCAAACATGCGATTCCATGCTCTGTGGGACCCAGAACATGCCAAGTCACATCTTGAGTTGGGTGACAAAACCAACTTGGGCGGCCGTAATCCGATGGGATTCTGGAGCTGGGTTGGTCGACACGACGCTGCACGGGCTTGTCGACTGGCTATCGAAAAAGACTTCGGCGGTCACGAGGCGTTCTTCATCAACGCCACCGACACAACGCTCGAAATTCCGACGATGGACGCTATCGAGGCGGTTCACCCTGGTGTGGAGATACGCGAGCCGCTTCCGGGCTTCAAGAGTCTGCTGTCAGTGACTAAGGCCGAGGAGCTTCTCGATTGGATACCGATTGAGTCGTGGCGAGAAGGAACTGTACGAGAACCTGAGCCCACAGATGCCCGACCAGCCGAATACAAGGCACAGTGGGCGCGTTAATTTCAAGTTCAGTATAACAACGGAAGCGGGCTACACAGGAAGGCGTAACTAGGTAGTTACACCGCCGTCGACGGGGATTGCCTGGCCGGTGATGTAGCTGGCGGCGTCGGAGCATAGGAAAGCTACGACCTGTCCGACTTCTTCGGGCGCACCGTAGCGGTTCATAGGTACCCACGATTCCATCTTGGCGCGTGTTTCGGGATCGCCGCCACGGTCGAGACCATGCATCATCGTTGTGTCGATCACGCCGGGGCAGATGGCGTTTACTCGAATGCCTTTGCGGGCGTAGTCTCGAGCTGCAGCTTGCATGAGACCGATAACGCCGTGCTTGCTTGCTGTGTAAGCAGACTGTCGACCTGTCCCACCTCGGAGTCCCATGTAGGAAGAATCGTTGACGATCGCCCCTCCGCCGTTTTCGAGCATGTGGGCGATCTCGTACTTCATGCTCATGAACGTGCCTTTGAGGTTGACGTTGATGATGCTGTCGAAATCGTTGTCTTTGACCTCATGGAGGTGAGAACTTGGTTCGAGAATTCCGGCGTTGTTGAACGCGGCATTGAGTCCGCCGAAAGTTGAAACCGCGTGTTGAACCGCTCGTTCTACCTGTGAGGCGACTGATACATCGGTGACGACGTGTGTCGCAGTGCCACCAGCCGATTTAATCTGTTCAACGGTTTCGGCGAGTTCGCTTTCACGTCGGGCTGCAGCAACGATCTTCGCACCGTGTGCCGCCATAACCTTCGCGGTTTCACGGCCGATTCCGGAGCTGGCTCCGGTGACCAGTACGATTTTGTTTTCGAGAAGGGCAGGCATTCAGTAAGTACCTTTTTATTGTTACTTGCGCGGGTAGCTCGGGGCGTGTGTAGCACGTAGCATACGTCCTCGGGCAAATCAGATGCCCGTATTTGTATTCCGATGCCCATCGAACTACGACCCGTTACAGACAGCAATTTCGTTGAATGGTGCAAAGCCGTTCGCCACGGATTTGGCATTCACGTGCATCCGGACGACATTACGCGTCTGCGAAAAGATCGGATCGAACTGGAAAGATTGATTGCAGCGGTCGATACAAAATCAGAGCGAATCGGTGGTACCGGTGGTGCCGATTCATACTCACTGACGGTTCCCGGTGGTGCAACGGTTCCGTTCACGGGTGTTGCGTATATGACGACCTCCGTTACTCATCGTCGGCAGGGCGTTTTTTCGTCGATGATGGCGCAGATTCACGACACAGCGATTGAGCGGGGTGACGAGATAAGCGGACTCTGGGCAACGCAGTCGGATCTTTACGGTCGTTTCGATTACGGGCTGGCGATCAATTCTTACGATTGGGAAATCGATCCCAGCTACGGTGCGTTTACGCATTCGCCGATATCTGATGATGACGAGTCGGACGCACATGTCTACTTTGTCGATGCTGATGAAGCGGCGGGAATTCTGCCCGGTATTTACGAGCAGATGCGAACGCAGACTATCGGCACGGTTGAGCGTAATTCGGGCCGGTGGCGCTACGAACTGTTTGATGAGGAACGCGTCCGTGGCGGTTTGAGCGCGCGGTTCTTTGCCATCTGCGAAGAAGGTGGTGAGCAGACCGGATACGTTAGCTACCGGATGGATCGCAAAGTCGTAAGCCCAGACATGGTCACGCTCGATGTAATAGAGCAAATATCCCTGACGGATACGGCTCATGCTGCGATGTGGCGTTTTCTGTTGAACTTCGAGCTGGTCGGCAAGATTACGGCGCACAACCGTCCTTTGGATGATCCGCTTTGGTGGATGCTGTCAGATCCACGTCGTTTGAATCGCAGCATGCATGACGCTTTGTGGATTCGACTGCTCGATATTCCGAAGGCACTCGAAGCGCGTACCTACAACGCTGATGGTCGCTTGAAGATCGGACTGGTATCTGAGGTGCAACCTGAAATTGCGGGTACATACGTGCTCGATATCGACGATTCGCAAGCTTTAGTGAAAAAGACGACTGACAAACCCGATATCGTCATGACTCCTGCAGATCTATCGGCGATTTATCTCGGCGGAGTTACGCCGGGACCGCTCGTAGAGGCGGGTCGTATCGACGCGATTACAAGCGGATCGTTGGCAAAGCTTCATGGCATGTTTTCGACCGATTCCGCACCGTGGTGTCCGCACTACTTCTAGGCTTCAGGATTCAGCGACCAAACCATGACTATCGAATACCGACAAATTACCGCCGCTGAGCGCAGACGCTTTGGTGTGGTTATTGAGCGAGGGTTTGGTGGGTACTATGAGCCGAGTGCGGAGAAGTACCGGCTCGATCGACAAACACTGACTCCCGAGATGAGTATGTGTGCCTTCGACGGAGATGAAATCGTTGGGACAACGGGTGCTCATCCGTTCGAATCGGCAGTTCCGGGTGGTGCGATCATCAAAAACGCTGGTGTAACAGCCGTGACAGTTTCTGGGACTCATCGTCGGCAGGGCTTGCTGAATGGGATGATGAAACGTTTGCTGCGGCAGGAGCGTGACAAAGGTCAGCCCCTCGCTTCGTTGTGGGCGTCGGAGAGCATTATTTACGGTCGGTACGGATTCGGGATGGCGATTCAGCACGAGGCGTACAAGATCGACACCCGAAAGGCCGCACTCAGGGATGTTCTAGAAATCCCAGGAAAGATTCGGTTTGTCGATACCGATGACGCGCTGAAGGTGGTGCCTGATGCGTGGGAAGCTGCGGTAAATAATCACGTTGGCATTCCGCGCAAGGATGAGGCTCACTGGAATCGCTGGGTACTGGGTCTCCGCGATCGTGGTGAGGGGGGCAAGCCGTGGCTAGTTTCTTATGAAGAGGACGGCAAGGCACTTGGCTTTGCCATGTATCTCGTTAAAGAACTGCACGTGTTTGGTGAGAAGTCCCATGGGCTAATAAATGCAGACATGGTGATTCATAGCAATACTGCCTCACACGCTGCACTCTGGAATCATCTACTAAACGTTGATCTCTACGACACTTTGAGCACCTGGCGATCGCCTTCAGACGATAGCTTGCCGTGGATGCTAGCCGACCAGCGTCAGCTCGAACGCAAGCCGTACGACGGAGTTTGGTATCGGTTGATGGATGTTGCAGAAGCTCTTTCGACGCGCACTTATTTGACCGAGGGCAGCCTTGTGTTCGACGTTGAGGATTCGTTCATTCCGGAGTGGGGTGGTCGTTTCGAACTCGTTGGCGGTCCCGATGGTGCTCGATGTGTGCCGACGACGAAAGTTGCCGACATTACGCTACCGACTGCTTCGTTGGCGACGATCTATCTGGGTGGTGCGAAGCTTGCCGATCTCGAACGGGCAGGCCGTGTGGAAGAAAACACCGTCGGATCGATCATTGTGGCAGATGCCATGTTTGCCACGGTGAGGCAACCGTGGTGCCCGATGATGTTCTAGGTGGCATAGCCACTTTTCGCTGACTGATCCCTGCTGCGCCACTCGGTGATGCTGTTAACCGGAGACCGTGTTCTAGGAGAGTGCTGTCATTTTGTGGTTTGCGGTTTCCTCAGAATCATCTCCATCGACGATTGGATTGAGCACGTTCCTGATGAATGAATCGTGGTTCATCACTGGATTGATCGTTATGGTGTTCCATCTGAAGGCACCCGACTCGAAAAACACGTCTCCAACAACGTGCGATTCTGGCGCATCGATCACGTACCAGAGCTGGTGTCCAACCGGGAACGACCAACCATCGACTACCGTTGCATCGTGCTTTGCCGCAATCTCGCGTAACACTCGGAGCTGTTTTGCATCCATCTCTGAAGACGATCGATCCCTGGCGGCGATGCAGGTCTCGGGGCTGTGTTTTAATTCGGCCATATAAAGCATTTAGTTGGTTCTTGATCCATTTCCGTGTTCGTCTTCGGTAAGCATGTCTAGTAACTCACTCACTTTGCGATGCTGTTCAAACGGGTGGCGCAATGGAACATCGGACGTAATCGAATACCGGTTTTCTCTTCCGACTTTTTCAATAACGACGAATCCTGCTTCGGCCAATTCTTGGATAATCCTGAGAACTGCTCTCTCAGTGATTCCGACGAGGGACGAAATCTCGCGAACCCTGATATCGGCGGTCTTCGAGATTGCATAGAGCACATGAGAGTGATTCGTGAGAAACGTCCATGTTGCCTGCTGTTCGGTCATCATTTTGTTCAGTGAAACGAATTACATGTAAAAGAATACATGAATAATAATACATGTAGATAATATCATGTGTTAAATGTTTATTAATTCGATGTGGCTATCAAGATTCTATTCGACCCGACTCGGCACGAGATTGCAAAGAAGTTTTTGGAAATATCAGACAGAAGATTTCCGTACTCGGCTGATCACAAATAGAATGCAGATATCTGGCCGTGGGGTTTTAAGGAGATCTGATGCCGACATTCACATCTGCACATCTTGGAAAATGGGAATCGCTGTTCACTGATCTTGTGGACGGAGAGGGTTCCGCCCTGACCGAAGAGGGTACGTGGATGCTGGGCGATAAGCCGGGGCTTGTGTGCGTGTTCGAGGACGATGAACCGCTGTTTATTGAGGCGGCTTCGAATATCGCGAAGACTCTTCAGTGCTACATCAAAGGCGGAGCAGAGTGTGAGTTACGCACGATGGTCGGCGTAGTCGAGATGGGCGCTTCGCTCAAGAACGCCGCTCAGCGCGCCAAATCAGGACCGCTGGCTCTTCGTATTTCTAAGCGAGTTGAGAAGTTCAGGTATCGAGTTGCACCGGCTCCGGTGAAGACGATGAACCAGCTTGCGGACGCATTCAATGTTGTTGCCGATACCCGCTACGCCGGGCCAAGTGCGTTAGCGAATCGTGCGCTTGACGGTCTTCCTCAGTAGATAATCGATCACCTGATTTGCGGCGGATGCTCTTGTTCGATGTATACGGCTGGATGGAAAGGAAGAGGAATAGAGCGCAGAGATTAAAGCAGTAGGGACAGAAATGAATTCTGCCCCTACATAGCCACCTGAAATTGTGACTTACGGCTTGGCTTGTCGATTTTGTGTTCGACGAACTTGTCGTAGAAAGCGTGCCCAAGGCACCTAGTCGTCGGCCATTACGAGAGCTTCTTCCCGTTCGGTCTGTTCGGCTTCCTCGGCGGCGTCTCGATACATCCCACCGTTTCGGTAACGTGCCCGCGCTGCTGGGTGGTGTCGCAGGAACGGCGGGATCGCCATTGATGCAGGATCTTCGAGTGCCTTTCGAGCAATCGATTCGGCTTCTTCCTCAATTTCACCAGCGACCGGGAATCCAGTGGCGATGATCGTGAGTTTTACTTCGTTTTCCATCTCCGAGTCGGTAACCGTACCGAAGATGATGTTGGCATCGGGGTGAACCGTCGAAGCGATCACCTCTGACGCACGTTGAACCTCGTCCAAAGTAAGATCGGTGCCACCTGTGATGTTGAAGATGACGCCCTTTGATCCGGCGATTTCAACTTCGAGGAGTGGCGAGTTGATGGCTTGCTCGGCAGCTTCAATAGCCCGGTTTTCACCAGAGCCCGTGCCGATGGCCATCCATGCGGGTCCGGCGTGGTCCATCACTGCACGCACGTCGGCAAAGTCGAGGTTGATTTCACCAGGCACGAGGATCAGTTCTGCGATCGACTGGATGCCCTGATGAAGAACATCGTCGGCCAATTTGAACGCACGGTCCATTGTCAGCTGTTCATCGGAGATGGCGAGTAGTCGGTCGTTAGGGATAACGATTAAGGTATCGACCTTGTCGCGAAGCATCTCGATTCCTTCGAGAGCCTTCTTCTTACGAACAGCGCCTTCAAATGCGAATGGCTTGGTTACGACACCAACAGTGAGTGCTCCGAGGTCCTGGGCTATTTCAGCGACGACAGGTGCGCCACCTGTGCCAGTTCCACCACCCATACCTGCAGCTACGAAAACGAGATCGGCCCCTTTGAGTACTTCTTTGATTTCGTCACGGTCTTCTTCGTGGCACTGTCGACCTTTTGAGGGATCACCACCGACGCCGAGACCTCGTGCGGTCTGGTCGCCGACGCGAAGTCGTACTGGAACCGATGTAGCGTCCAACGCTTGCGAATCGGTGTTAACAGATATGTATTCAACTTCTGGTACCCGTTCTCGGTACATGCGGTTGACGGCGTTCTGTCCGCCACCACCAACACCAACAACTTTGATGTTCGCGGTATCAACAGAGCCTTCTATAAACGGTGTGTTGCGGTCCGGCATTTCGATCGATCTCCCCGGCGTTTTAGGTGGGCTTTGACGGCTGATGTGGTCTCTATTTAAGTTCACAACCACCGTCGGTTATGAGGCAGATGTTCAGACTCTATCCGGGTGGGAGCGATCAATTCCTAGAAGATTTTGTGCGCGATTCAGCGTGTTTCCCTGATTCGAAATGTTCTCTGAAATCGAATTAGGCCTTGTAAAGGGTGAGGCTACATTTTTGGTCTTTCCCAGCGACCTCCCTTCGCAAATGCGCTAGGCTCTCTCGATGATGAAGAACGACCGACCCGGTACGGGACCGCTCGAAATGCAGCGTGACGTAATGGGCGACGAGGTAGCGAACCTCGACGAATTCTGGTCGTCACAGAAGTACATTGCGGCACCGGAAAAAGCGATTTTCGAGCCGCCATCAAGGCACTTCTCGCAGCGAACGACCGGTTTTCTACATAGGGCAAGGCGTGCTCTGCACGCAGACTTCTACCAAGTTAACTGAACTGGTTGAGCTAACCCAGATTCCGGTAATTACATCAATGCCTGGCAAATCGGCAATCGACAAATGCACCCACGTGCACTTGGTGCTGCTAACAAGATAGCTCCGAAGGCAGTTTGGGAGTGAATGAAGGCGAGCGATGTGCTCTTCGTAATTGGCACACGCCTAAATAAGACGAACTTCGGAATCGACATTTCTACCGGCAAGACCCTCATTCACTCAACCGTGAACTCTGAAGATATCGATAAGGGATACGCAACCGATGTTGGACTGGTCGGTGGCGCGGTGAAGAGGCTCCACATGTTGGTCGATGAGATCGAGGCAGGGATCGGTGCAGAAGGTCACAAATCCGATTCATCGACACATGAAGCGGTCGCTGAGGTTAGATGTAATGGATGGCCAACTGGATGGAACTGTTCGATTCGGGCATGGATCCGATCAACCCTTACCGTCTGGTTAACGAGATCAACAAAGCGGTTGATCACGAGACGACTATCGTTTCTCACGATGCAGGTCACCCACGTGACCAGATCATGCCCTTCTATACGGACGGCGAAGGTTCCACATAACTACATCGGCTGGGGTAAGAGCACCCACCTTGGTTACGGGATTCCTTTGATGATCGATGCAAAGCTAGCGTCACCCTGAGAAGTCATGCAGAATTTCTTAGGGTGACACCGCCTTCGGTATGTCGGATCTTGATCTTGAGACCTCGAATCGGATCGACGCTCCGATCACTACTGTTCTGTTAAACAACGGAACGATGGGAGGATTCAATCGATCGTTGCCAACGGCCATGGGCGAATACAACGTTGGAAATATTGGCGACGACTACGCTGGCCTTGCTCAAGATCTTGGTGGAATCGATATCAAAATCACCGATCCGAACGAGATCGATGGAGCTTTGACTAAGGCTCGCCAAGTCAACTTCGTTAAGGGCAAGAGTGTGTTGCTCGACATCAAAACTCAGCAATGGTTGTAGTTTTCGGAATACAAGGGTTAGCAACGAATTACCGAAACAGAGTTCTGAAAGAAGGGTCGATAACGCAAATGCGCATCGCCCCTTCTTTCGTTGACGATATCGTTGTCGGTGTATATAAAATGCCCATGGCCGTGCACTTTCCGAACATCTTTAGCGCGATCAAACATCTGAATGCAAAGACAGAGGCGAAGCATGGCAGAGGATCCGACTCGTTCCGAAGAAAATCAGGAAGCCGCAACTGACGGGTCGAGACCGAGGCAGAAACCAGCCTTGGAAAGACCCAGAACGTTGCGGGGTTGCTTACATACATTCTTGGCTGGGTGACAGGAATCATGTTCCTGCTTATCGAAAAAGAGAACAGGTTCGATCGATTCCACTCAATGCAATCGATCGTTATTGTTGTTCCGCTTGCGATCGCTTCGTTCGTTGTTGGTTACCTTCCGTTTGTTGGTGGCTCCTTGGTGTCGTGGTTCAGCTTGCGACGATCATCGCCTGGCTGTTCATGATGTATCAGGCGTTTCAGGGCAAGCGCTACAAATTTCCTTATGCTGGCGACTATGCGGAAACTTAGCTTAGAAACATGGGCAGCAAGTAACTCGCTGGTCTTCTGCTGCTCTGGTTGATAGGAAGTTGGACATGTACTTGCGGATCGCTCTATTCCTTACACAACGATTTCGCGATCGTTTTTTCCTCGCGCTCATGCTGGCATTTCTGTGGGCATTCGCTGCCTGCGGAAGCAGCGAATCGACGGCACCACCCGAACGGGTGGTCGACGATTCGCGGATCTTCATGGTGGATGATCTCCGAGTGGCCGGGATGAAGGCATCGAAACACTACGATGTGACCGATCTGCCGGGTGGAGTAGATGCTTGGTACGGGTTCATTCGAACTGGATCGGGGCCAATGGATATCGAGGCGCGGTTTTACGCCAGCCATGCGGACGCAGTTTCTTTGGGCACTGAATTTGCCGAAAACGTCTCTGGCGAAGATGGTGATATTGAGGAAGAAACCACTATGTGGTCCGAGGGCTACAAAGACCGTCAGCGAATGCGTAGCGGTGGGACTGCGGACCTTGCGGCGTGGAGTGGTCAACGGGGGCCAAACTACGCCGACTTCGTGATTTTTGGGAACATGGTTTTGTTATGTCAGGGTGATGATCCCGAGCAGTCGCTTGGTACTTGCTATGAATTGATTGACGCGATTCGTGGTGATGATTCGGGGTAGGTCGTGGATCGGCTGTTGAGAGTTGTTTCTGCGATGTGACGATCTTGCTGGTTGGTGATTTGACCCACGCCATGGCCCTCTCCCTCTCCCTTGTAAGGTAGAGAGGACCGCTAGTTTCGTGATCATTGACCGCTACTTTGCGAACGACGCCAAGATTCTATTCGAGGCTTCATCGCAGGCTTTTACAGCATCGTCGATCAGACCGAACGATCCGTTGAAGCCGTGAGTCATTCCTTTGTATTCCGTGTAGGTGACGTCGTTACCGGTGGCTTTCAGTGCCGCCGCGTACTCGGCTGCTTCGTCTAGAAGAGGATCGTATTCGGCGGCGATCACCGTGGCGTCGGCGAGTCCGGAGAGATTTTCGGCTCGAATCACAGATGCGTAAGGATCGTGCCCGTCGCCGTCAGCCCCGATGTACTGGTCCCAGAACCAGATCATTCCTTCCGTCGTGAGCCCGTAGCCTTCAGCGTTCGAGATGCAGGAAGGGCGATCGAACTTGCGATCGATCACCGGGCAGAAGAGGACCTGATGTTTGATTTGTGGACCTCTACGGTCGCGGGCCATTTGTGCGACAGCGGCGGAGAGATTGCCTCCGGCCGAAGTTCCAACAACAGCCAGCTTTGTGGCGTCGACTCCCAATTCATCCGCATGTTCCACAGCCCAAACGGTGGCAGCGTAGCAGTCTTCTGGAGCACCGGGGAATCGCACTTCGGGAGCCATTCGGTAGTCGACCGAGACCAGTACAGCATTCACCCGATTTACGAGGCCACGTGACATCGAGTCTTCGGTGTTGAGATCGCCGATAACCCAGCCGCCGCCGTGGAACAGCATGATTAGCGAGTGAGGCCCATCGGTGGTGGGTTGATATATGCGAATCGGGATATTGCCGGCAGGTCCTGGAACTGTTTGTTCGGTAATTTCTCCGACTGGTTCCTGGACTGACGGAATTGCTGCTTTGCCGGCGCGGGCGTTGGCTCTCGCTTCATCGGGTGTGACATCTCGATTGTCGGGAAAGCCGAGCGCATCGCGACGATCCAACAGTTCTTTTACCTGTGGGTGAAGCGGCATTGGGGTCTCCGGAAGTGCGACTGGATATTTGCTGGCAGAAACTTATCAGAGAGGCGATGGCATGGGTGACCGCGGGCACATAAAGTAACGGTCATGTCAGAAACACCTCGCCAATATTCGTCACTCACTGAGATTCTCGATGCAGTTCGTGCCGCGGTTAACAAACGACCTGGTTCGACCGTTCTGGTCGGGATCGATGGCGGCGGTGGTTCGGGTAAATCGACGCTAGCGAAGTACCTTGCTGAAGCATTGGATAATTCGACCGTGGTTCATCTTGACGATTTTGCGGACTGGAACGACGATTCGAACTGGCAGTTGAGCACATTCGCTGAACGAGCGCTGAAGCCGCTAATTGCTGGAATTACCTCGAAACACCAACGATACGACTGGTCGACAGATACGCGCGGTGAGTGGTTCGAGATTCCACCCGCGGGTGTTGCGATCATCGAAGGTGTAACGGCGTTACGACTCGACCTACGCGAATACTGGCAGGTATCTGTGTGGGTCGATTGCCCACGGGAATTGCGGCTTGAGCGTGGCGTTACTCGGGACGGTGAGCACATGCGGTCGAAGTGGGCGGATGTGTGGCTGCCAGGTGAGGATGCGTATTTCGAACATGATCGACCCCGAGAGAATGCTCAGTATCTTATCGACGGATCGGGATGATTGAAGCAGATCGGACGCATACGCACGCTGTCACGATGAACTTGATTCAGCATCACGATCAATCGATCGAAGTTCAGGCACCAAGGAATTTGCTGAGTCGAGAATCAAGTGTTGTGTCTGGGCGATACTGAATCAAGTTCACCATGACAATAGACGACTGTTCTATATGAATAGGGATGTTGAGTGGATCTACTCGCTATATCGTTTACCAGCAGCAGTTGGCGAATCCAACTTGGCGCGTGTTTTGCCCATAGAATGGGGCGGTTGAATTTCACTAGCGAGATGGTCGCGTTCAGGCGAGCGTCCCTCAACGAGAGAAGCATGAAGACCACTGGATTCCGAACAATGGTGCTGGGTACGCCCTGGCGAAATCTGACGTATTGCATTGTCGAAACTGACGAGGGAATCATCGGTATCGGTGAAGCACGAGTACTCGGCAAAACCCACACGGTTATCGAGTACTTGAAAGATTCGCAGCGACACTTCATCGGTCACGATCCGTTCGATATCGAGGCCCTCTATCGTCGGATGACATTGCTTGATTTTGGCAAGCCGGGCGAGGTGGTATACACCGGACTCGCGCTGGTCGAGTTGGCTTTCTGGGACATCATCGGCAAGAAGACAGGTCAACCGGTTTACAAACTTCTTGGCGGGCAGGTCAAAGAGAAGATTCCTGCTTACGCGAACGGGTGGTACACGGTTGAACGATCACCGGAGGCGTTTGCCGAGGCGGCTCGCAAGGTGATTGATCGTGGCTACCGTGGGATGAAGTTCGATCCGTTTGGTAATGGCGACATGGAGCTTGAGCGAGCGGAGTTCTTCAGATCGCTGGATTTGATTGAAGCTGTAGCGGGCGTTGCCGGAACACGGGCACAGATCATGATCGAAATGCACGGTCGTTTTGCGCCTGTTCAGGCACGTGAGATTGCGAGCCATATCGAGAAGTACAACATCGGCTGGATCGAAGAACCGGTGCGACCGGGCGACGTTCCAGCGTTGCAGTCGGTGAGGCAGCACACGTCGTTGCCGATCGCCACTGGTGAGCGGTTGTATGGTGCGCCCGAGTTCCGAGAGGTTTGGGGTGCGCAGACTGTTGATGTTCTGCAAACCGACATTACGCAGTCGGGTGGAATTCTCGAGGCGAAGAAGATCGCATCGACGGCCGAGGTATATTCGATCATGATGGCGCCGCACAATGTGGGCGGAATCGTGTCGACGATGGCGGCACTACATCTGTGTCTAACCCTACGGAACGCCAAGATTCTCGAGCACTTCAACGACTTCGCCGATCCGCATGTTAAGAAGGCTGGATCCGGTTATCCGGAAGTGGTCGATGGCTACTTTCCGGTGCCTGACAAACCTGGTTGGGGCATCGAGTTAGACGAGGATTTCATCAATGCGAATCCGCCTGACTACACGTCAGCTGGAGTGATTGCAGATCCGGGTTTGAATATGTTCGAGAACGCCAACTGGGCGAAGCGCGGTCAGGACGAGTAGGTGCCACTGGCACGGTTTGCAGAGCGCGGATTTAGCGGTTGGCAGCTAGCGTTGTTTAGTTAGTGTCATCCTGAAGTACTCGAAGACGGCCGGTCGGGGGCGTTGGCTGAATCGGGTAAATGTTCCCGATTGGATGTTCGTTGCGATTTCGTCGACTCTTCGACGAGGTTCAGGATGATGGGGCGGTCTGGTGAGTTTGCCGGGGGCTTACAGAAGTCCTCTCCCAGGGAGAGGATTTAGGTGAGGGTGGAACGTTGGCGTTGAGGCCAGTTTAGCGATTCCCCCTCATCCCAGCCTTCTCCCGTTGGGAGAAGGTTTTTGAAAGCAAGCAGCGGTCCTAAACTAGCCCGTGTTCGACTTTGCCGATGTGGAGTAGTTGCTGTTCGCGGCCGAGCATGACGAAGTAGGCCGACCAGCCGCCCATCCGTACTCGCAGGTGGCGGTATTTTTCGGGCTCTTCCATCGCTGCTTTTAGCTCATTTACGTCGGTGACAGTGACTGTCAGCATATTGCCGTTCATAGCAACGAAAGCCTCTATCAAACCTGCCAGACGGGCGGTACCTGTGTCGCCTTTTAGCCCGCTTGACGAGAAGCGCAAATCAAGCGGCGCGCCGGCGGCAAGATCGGTTACTCGCATCTTGACGTAGGAGTTGATCGCAGATGTTGGACCCGATACGTCGGTTCCTGGTGCCGGTGAGAAGTTCGGTGCTACCGGCTCGCCAGCGTGACGTCCGTCGGCCGAGGCTCCAACCTCTCTGCCGATCATCGAATACCACGAGAAAGTTCCTACCGAGCAAGGGAAGATGACGTCGGGGAACGCAGCAGCGTAGTGCTGGCTGCGGTCGACAAAGAAGTCCATCATTTCGCGAGCGATAGCATCGGCATATGGATCGTTATTTGCCCACTTAGGAGCGCGTGCCATTAGCCGCTGGCGCAGTACATCGTGACCGCCCCAGTCGGCATCGAGCGCCTGCTTGAGTTCGTCCATCGAAAGCGTGCGATCTTCGAAGACCATCTTCTTGATAGCCGACATCGAGTTGACTGCGTTTGCGACGGCTTCACCCATCACGTGCCAGATGACGTATCGGGCGCCGTTGCGGATGACGTCTTGTTTGTTTGCGATGCAGTCGAGAGTCATCGCCGATAGCAGCGGATTCCAGCAATACTTGCCGTGATTGCTATGTTCGAGTGTGTCATTCTTGATGGCGTTACCGATGTACTCGATGCCTTGCTTGAGCTGTTCATCGGTCTGCGTCTTCCAGGCGTTCATCAGATCTTCAAAGCTCTCGAATTTCGCCGGAGCCAAGGTGTCGAGTCCCATCTTTCCGTGAACTTTTGATTCACCCTGATTCAGAGCAAGTTCGAGGAAAAGCAGGAAGTTCATGCCGCGGATGAGTTCTTGATCGGAACGACCCTCGATCATCGTCTCCCAGCAGTTCGAGTTGGCGTAGTCGCGTGCGTCTTCGAGTGAAACGCCGAGATCGTTGTAGCTCTGAACGATCACGTCGTCGTTGTTGACGTATGGCATGCCGCTTCCGGCTTTGAGAACTTCGGCGGTGCGACGAATCAACTCTTTTGGTGATTTGCTGTGGACACGGATAGTGACGACGGGACTTGTGTAGGCGAGTTTCTCCTGGGTGTTCAGGCAGAGATACGTGAGTTCGTTTGTGCCATCGGAGCCGTCGGGTTTGATCCCGCTGAGCAGGATGTTTTGCCCGAAATGGTTGATCGCATCTGCGGCATCGGTGGCGTAGTTGAAGCGTCGGCGATGACCCGCTTCCCACCTGCCCGGTTCGGCATCAACGACGACACCGGCCTTGCGGGATTCGAGGATGTCGCCCTTGTCGACATCTTCGGGTTTCAGGAAGAATTTGTCCCGGTCGATCTGCGCTCGATCGTTGAATCGCAGCCACATGCAGTCGACCAGTTCCTGCGCCTGTTCGAGAGTGATGGCATCGTTGTTGAGGTCACGCTGGAGGGCGGGATAGAGGTACTGATCGATTCGACCACAGGAGATGTTGGTACCGGTCGAAAACATTGCGTAGTGCGTGAACCAGAAGCTCTGTACCGCTTCGTGGAATGATCGGGGTGCGTGTTCGGGTACGCGTCGGCAGATATCGGCGATGCTGAGCAGCTCATTGCGGCGGCTGGGATCCGGTTCTGATTCCGCCTGAGATTCGGCAAGATTTGCGTATCGATTTGCGAGAATGATCACCGCTTCGCATTCGATCTTCATCGCCAGGAAGAAGCCGATCTTTTCATCACGGACAGCGTCAGGTGGCATTACTTCCACATCGGCCAATCCTGCGTCGATGTTCGCTAGAGTTACCGCCAAGCCATCGTTCATCAGGTCATAGTAGTACGGGGTTTTGTGCCCCATTTGAGTTGCGATTTTAGTGTCGTTGTTGGCAACATCTTGATGCTCGCGGGGTAGACCAAAACCGGGCATGCGGGTGCGCAGGACAACGCCATCAAGCAGAGAGTTTCCGACGATCAGATCATCGGCTTCGATGGCGATTGGCATTTCGCGCATTGTTCGTGCGAACGACATAGCGTGACGAACCACGATTGGTGCGTCGGCTGCACCGGGTTCATCGAGAATTGAGAGATCACCGCCCCAGGTCATTTGGGGCTGAGTCATCCGCTGCTGCAACACCTCTTGTAGACGATGGACTCTCGGTGCGAGTGCGGTGAGGTTGTCGTCAGAGAGTGTTGGAGAGGTGAGTGTCTCTTTGGATCTGGTGCGGATCGTCATGAATATTCTCCACCAGCCCCGGTTTCTTTTCCGTTTGGTCGATCAAATTCGCTACGGTAGCCGTTCTTTATGGAGGGGCGTGTTTGGCAGGCTACTTTACTCGTTTCTTACGAGTAGTGCAGGTCGGACCGCCTCACAACGGCATCAGCCACCAATCTCAACTTCAAGACCTGCTGTGCTGCAAATATCGGCGAGGGTTTGCATGTCGTTATCGTTCTGAGTCTCACTACCAATGAGTTCGAATGGAGTGCCGATCCATTCGTATTTGGCACCGGCTGCGCTGTTGTAAGGGAGGAGTGATATTCGTTTGAGTCCGATTTCCGAGACAAGCTCAGTCGTTTCCCTGATTTGGTTCACTGAGTCGTTGATTCCGGGAATGCAGGGGACTCGAACCTGAATGGTGTGACCTTCGTTCGCGAGCGTTTTCAAATTGTGGATGATGAGCTCGTTGGGGACTCCAGCGAATTTTCGGTGGTCAGCGGAGTTTACGAATTTCACATCGAACAGCAGAAGGTCGGTGACACTCGCGAGATGTTGCATGACTTCAGTACGGGCGTAGCCGGTTGTTTCCATCGCGGTGTGGACGCCGGATTTCTGGCATGCAAGCAAGAAGTTGTACGAGAACTCGGCCTGTCGTGCCGGTTCGCCTCCGCTGAGAGTTACTCCACCGCCGGAACTGGTGAAGAACGGCGCATCGGCTTCTATCTGACGCAGTATTTCACCGACTGTGGTTGGAGCACCACCGATGCGGAGCGCTCCGGGATAACAGACTTCGACGCACTTGCCGCAGGCGGTGCAGGCGTCACGATCGAGCACTGCTATTTGAGAAATTCCGTCGACGGTTTCTTTGCCAGGTGTGCTTTCGGCCGTGGTCAGGGTGAGTGCCTGTTCGGGGCAGGTTGCCGGGCAGAGTCCGCAGCCGTTGCATCGTTCGCTCTGGTAGAGCAGCTCGGGATGGACGCTCTGGGATTCGGGAGAATGACACCAGACACACGAGAGCGGACAGCCTTTCAGGAATACGGCGGTTCTGATGCCGGGGCCGTCGTGGGACGCGAACTGGTCGACATCGAGGACGAGTCCCTGAATGTCGAGGTCGGGTGTGAGGTCGGATATTCCGCTGTTTGTGCGTGGCACCTGATGTGATTTCCAATATGTGGAAGGATGATCAAGTTCAAATCACCCTTGGAAATATATACCTGTGGGCAGGTTTCCTGCGTTTTGGGTGGTGAAGGTTGTTGGCGAGAGTGGTGACTTTGTCGACCGTTCAACGAGGTTCAGGATGACATATTTTTGACGCTGAGTGTGTCGACCGAACAGAAGAGCGGGTTGATTCGTCAACCCGCTCTTCTTGATCTTTCAGGGACAAAGTAGTTGGCTACCCGGCCCAGTCGCCGTAGACGGGGTACTGGCTGGCGATGACTTCTATGTAGGCTGGTTTGTTGGACCGGTTGGCTGCGAAGGCTCGTTCGAGAGCTGCTGAGATTTCGCCGGGCTCAGTGACCCGTTCGGTCTGCCACCCGATGTTTTCGATCGCTGCAGTCATGTTGATTACGTCAGAGCCGGAGACATCGAACGTGTAGGGGTCGTGTCCTTCGCCCCAGAATCCTGGTCCGTATCCCGAGAATCCCCCGTTGTTGATGTGGACGATCGTGATGCCGAGTTCCAGCCGAGTTAACACTTCGAGATTGCCCAGCATATAACTCAGTGCTGCGTCGCCAATAACAGCAACACACTGGCGATCGGGATGGGCAAGCTTGGCGCCAACCACAGCCGGGAAGCTGTAGCCGAGCGACGATACGTTGCCCCAACCGAGAAAGCCCCGAGGAATAAGCGTTTCGTAGGCGGTGCTGAGTTGGTCGCGTGTGTTCCCTGACTCGTGCGTGACAAACGAGTTATTGCGGTCGAGAACTTTCATGAGGTCGCCGTAAACACGGTACGGATTGATTGGCTTGGTATCCGATTCCATAACCTCGCGATACTGCGCCATCGCCTCGTCTTTGATCGACTTGACTGTTGGTGTGACGTCAGCCCGACCTGAGTTACCGTCTATTGCCGCCGTGAGTGAGGTTAGCGTTACTTTAGCGTCTCCGATCACTGCGTGGTGGGTCGGGTACATGCGGTTGACATCGAACTCGTCGATGTTGCACTGGATGATCTTTTTATTGACTGCGTCGGGAATTCCATGACCGAACCTACCAGGAGAAATACTGGCCCCGATAGCGAGTACGACATCGGCATCGTCCATGAATTTGAGGACGTGGTCGCCACGAACACCGACGGAAAGTGGGTGGTTCTCGGGGAACGCACCTTTTGCCTTTAACGAGGTGACAACAGGAAGGTTCGCTTTTTCGGCGAACGCCTTGAGTTCGTCTGTCGCGTTGGAGTAGAGCACGCCCTCGCCGACGAATAAGAGCGGGTTTTTCGCTCTGCTGAGTTCGTCGACTGCGATATGGATATCTTCGGGATCGGGGAGCGACCTCCAGCCTTTCGGTGAACGGTATGGATCGACGGTTTCGTCGTAGGTCGCTGCGGCATCTGGTATGCCGAGAACTACGGGGCCGGGTCGACCTGATCGGAGCATGGTGAACGCTCGACGCAGGAATTCGGGTGTGCGTTCAGGCTTGTCGATATAGCCGTACCATTTCGCCACACCTCGAAGACTGGCGTCTTGATCGAATCGTGTGTTCTGGGTCGAACCGGCAGGCACGGCATCGACGATGCAGAGAACGGGCGAACCGTCTTCGTACGCCTGCGCAATGCCCGAATATGCGACCTGCTCACCGGCAGCGTTGATGCCTCCAGAGAATGTACACACGCCGATTTTGTTGCCGTTATTGACTCTCGAATAAGAGTCAGCAACGCTCACCGCGTATCGGTCATCCCGCATCATCAGGAGCTTCAATCCTTCGCGTCCGAACGAGTTGTTTACTCTGCTGACAGGGAATGTGGAGACCCAAGGGATGTTTTCTTGCTTGAGAATTCGTGCGATGCCGGTTGCGACGTCGATAGTCATGCGGTGTGCTCCGAGTAAACGTTGATAAGGCCGATTGTCTGATCGGCAGTTCCTACTTCGGCAGGATTGTACTCGGCATTCCTTGGGTGTCCACTTTCGTTGAGACAGATTGGGATACGCGGGAAATAAATGTTGAAATCATCGATACCGGCAATTTCGCCTCAGCGATTCGAGACAGATGCCTAGTCTCAGTAATTGCGGTTGTTCGAATTTTCAAACTTTGTGGAATTTTCACACACATTTCTGGTTTCTGGAGCACAATAGTTAGTCGTGTCGTTGAGCCTCTGTCAATTATTAATTCGGTGAAGGGGGCTTATTGCGGTGAGTAGGGCTGTTCCGTAGCATTCCTGCTCGTGCGGTCAACTGATGTTGGTTGCGCTAACCCGGCACGCAGATAGCCGAATCATGGAGACTCAATGTCTGAGAAATACGATGTAGCAATCATCGGTGGTGGCGTTGTCGGAAGCGCAATCGCTCGTGAACTAAGCCGCTACGATCTTAGAGTTACTGTCCTGGAGCGTGCCGCCGATGTTTCGCGTGGGACCAGCGGTAAAAACAGTGGTGTTGTTCACACCGGTATCAACGTTCCGTTCGGCTCGGTAAAGGCGAAGTTCAATGTCGCCGGTGCTCGAATGTTCGAAAAGTACTGTGCCGATCTTGACGTTCCGTTCAAGCGTGTCGGCAAGGTTATCGTTGCGCTTGGTGAGACTGAGATTCCTGATTTGGATGTCCTGAAAGCCAAGGGCGAGGCGAACGAAGTTCCTGATCTTGAAATTATTGACCGCGCGACACTCAAGAAGATGGAACCAAACATCGAAGGCGCCAGCGCGTTGAATGTGCCTACCGCCGCGATCGCCTGTCCCTATTCGTTGACTATCGCACTTGCTGAGTCGGCCGCCGCTGGTGGTGTTGACATTAAGCTCAACTCTCCAGTCACGGAAATCAATGGCACCCAAGGTGCCTTCGAAATCGAAACACCGAACGAGACGATCAGTGCGGGATTGATCGTTAACTCTGCTGGGCTCGGTTCCGACAAGATCGCTCGCATGGTTGGGGTGCACCGGTGGCGAGTGTGGCCATGCCGCGGTGAGTACGTAATTCTCGATAAACGTGTTGGTGGATTGATCAACAGCATGGTTTACCCGGTTCCACCGAAGGGTGGAGCAGGACTCGGCATTCACATCACACCGACAACCGACGGCAACATTCTTCTCGGACCGTCGGCCGATTACACCAATGACGGTGATGACGTGCGCACTACCGCTAAGATTCGCCGCCAGCTTTTGAATGAAGCCAGTGAGTTCTTACCCGAATTGACACCTCGCGATGTGATTACCGCCTATTCCGGTATGCGACCCAAGCTTGTAACCGCAAAAGAAGGCGGATTCGGCGACTTTGTTGTTGAAGAAGTCGAGGAAGCACCTGGCGTTATGCAACTGGTCGGTATCGAATCGCCTGGTCTGACGGCAGCCCCGGCAATCGCCGAACATGTTTCTGAATGGGTGCGAAAACGTATTCCCGCGTCAGCGAACTCCGGCTTCCAGGAGACGTGGTCGGCGGTACACCGAACTCGTGAGGATACGCTGTCCAAAATCGACACCATGATTGCGGAAGATCCGGATTACGGTGAGATTGTTTGCCGATGTGAGATGGTCACCAAGACTGAGATCGTCGACGCTATCAACAACGAACTCGATGCCACATCACTCAACGCCATCAAGTACCGCTCACGGGCAACCATGGGTCGGTGTCAGGGTGGATTTTGTGGTCCTAGAATCGTTGATCTACTTATTGAAAGTGGCAAGTCACCTGAATCGATTACCCTCAACGGTGGCGACTCATGGTTGTTCCTCGGGACAACTGAGGACTTGCGAGCGCAAGCCAAAACGAGACGGGCTAGCCAGAAAATGGGTGCGAAGTAATGGCCAGTCCGAAGATAGTTGATGTGGCAGTAATTGGCGGTGGTCCTGCAGGACTGGCCGCTGCAGCCGAAGCCAAAGGTGCCGGCGCTAATAGCGTGCTTCTGCTCGAGCGTGATGACAAGGTCGGCGGCATTTTGAACCAGCAGGTTCATGACGGCTTCGGCACAAAAGTATTCAAGGAAGCATTGACGGGTCCGGAATACGCAGCGATCTACGAAGATCGAGTAAACGAACGAAACGTCGAAACCTGGTTGAACACAATCGTCACTGATCTTACCGACGAGCGTGTCATCACCGTTCGGAACAAAGGCGGTGTGCAGACGATTCAGGCCGGTGCGGTGATTATTGCCACTGGTTGTCGTGAACGCACGCGTGGCGCGATTGGAACTGCTGGTACGCGGCCCGCTGGTGTCTACACCGCGGGATCAGTCCAGAACTATATGAACGTTCGGAACCTGGCTGTCGGCAAAAAGGTCGTCATCCTCGGTTCCGGTGATATCGGGTTGATTATGGCTCGACGTCTGACTCTCGAAGGGGCAGAAGTGGTCTGTGTGGCTGAGATTCTTCCTCAGCCGAGCGGTATCGCTGGAAACCTCGTTCGGTGTTTGGAAGATTACGACATTCCTCTCTATCTCAACACGACTGTTTCTGAGATTCATGGCAAGGAGCGGCTCACGGGTGTCACACTCGCTGAAGTTGGTCCGAAGATGGGTGAGGTGAAGGGCACACGACGGTTCGTTGAGTGCGACACGCTATTGCTCTCGGTTGGACTTATTCCTGAGACGGAGCTTGCTGTTGGTGTGGGTGTTGATATGCACCGGGCGACAAACGGTGCAGTGGTTGACGATTCGTTCCGAACTTCCATTCCGGGAATATTCTCGTGCGGAAACGTGCTTCAGGTCCACGACGTAGTCGACTACGCCACTCTCGAATCCGAGAAGGCTGGTGTGGCCGCCGCACAGTGGGCGATGACTGGCCAACTTCCTGATGCTAAGATCAACATGAGTGCCGGAAACGGTCTACGGTACGTCCTTCCAACTACTATCAGTGGAGAAGATGCTGTCGACTTCACAATGCGGCCGTGGAAGGAAGAACACGACAAATCGGTGGTGTTCAAGAGCGGTGGCGAGGTGCTGCGGCGTCTCAAAATGCCGCACATGGAGCCGGCTGGAATGATTCGAGTCAGAGTCGCCAAAGGACGTTTTAAGAACGTCATCGATAATGAGATTACAGCGGAGATTGAAGATTGAATTCCACAATTGTTTGTATCGTCTGCCCGGTCAGTTGCCCGGTAGATGTTGAGTGGACCAAGGAAGATGGCGTTACCGGCATCAAGAACCATCTCTGTAAGTTGGCGAACGACTACGTGGCTTCAGAATTGTTTGATCCCCGCCGAACGGTGACCACATCGATGCCCGTTAACGGGGGTGACTGGCCACTGGTGAGTGTTCGAACGAATCCGCCGATTCCGAAAGCTCAAATACTAGAAGTTATGGACGAGATTATCGGCGTTCGGGTGCAGGCTCCGATCAAGGTCGGTGATGTTCTGATTTCCGATGTGCTCGGCACCGGCTGCGATGTTGTAGCAACCAGGAACGTGAAGAGCGCCTAGAGCGTGTGAGCCTGGGTGGCCTCCACCTAGCCCCAGTCCTTCGAATGGAATTCGGGGATTGATTCCTCGATGGGTGTGATTGTTTCGACGACGATGTTCATTGTTCCTTCGCGGCGGGAAACTGTACCGGTGGCGAGGAGTAGTGATTCTTTGATCACGAGTTTCAGACGCTGATAGATGCTCGGCCAGATGATTAACGGTGAGTGGCCGAACTCGTCTTCGAGGGTGATGAAGACCGTCTTACCGTTCGGCTTCTGGCGTCTTATGACAAGACCCGCCACCGAGATTCGATTGCCGTTGGCGTAGTTTCGTACCTCCTCACTGCGTATGACCGTTGAAGGTAGATGCGGTCTGAGTTTCGCCATCAGGTGACTCTGCGGATAGACGCCTGTCGCCGAGTATTCGCCGATCATTCGATCCCAATCCGATTCTGCGGGCAATGCCACCAAATCCTGCTCGACCGGCATTTCGAACGTCAACTGACGCGTGCCGTCTTTCTTCTCGCCGTGGGGTCGATAGCGCAGGCCCGACTCCCAGCGTAGATGTCGGCGATCAGCGATCGTTGGTGGGTCACGGTCGGCGATCTCGTCGAAGCGATCGAGCGCACCTGCCGCCGAGAGGAGATCGAGCACTTCCTGCTGCACCCCGGTTCTCGACATGAAATTCGCCAGCGAAACGAACTCGCCACCTGCCGCTCGTTCCTCGAGAATAGGTACGGCTGTCGCAGTATTCAACTTGGCCACGTGGGTGAACCCCATCCGCAGCGCACCATCCTCGATAACCGCCTTCTCACCGCTTAGATTCACGTCGGGTTCGAGCACCTTAACGCCGTGCCGGACAGCGTCTTCTTTCAGAGTTTCCAGATTGTAGAAACCCAGCGGCTGGTTGTTGAACAGTCCGACGAAAAACTCGAGCGGCCAGTAGTGTTTGAGCCACGACATCTGGTAGGCAGTTACACCGAAGGCAAAGGCATGAGCTTCAGGAAATTGATACATGCCGTGGAACTTGCCGAACACCTTTTCGGCGGCATCGAGCGGAACGCCTTTCGTAAGCGCACCCGTGATGAACTTTTCTTTCCAGTGGGCGATGTGCCGCTCGTTGTTTCTGCGGGTGAACGCTCGCCGCATCTGATCGCCCTCGATGGCGCTCATACCGCCGACGTACATCGCCAGTTCGCCGAGCTGGTCCTGATAGAGCGGCACGCCGTAGGTTCGCCCAAGAGCGGCTTCTTCTAGCGGATGATCGTATTGCCAGTCGAGGTCTTTGCCCATGTGGCGCCTTATAAGCAGAGTCACACCATCGTTCACTCTAACGCCGGGTCGGACTGCTCCGACCTCCCATGCCATCTCGGTCAAGTTGCGGGGTCGCAGGCGGGTGACGGTCTGCATTTGCGCTGCCGATTCGATCTGGAACACCCCGATGGTGTCGGCGTTGTGGATGTCGGTGTAGACGGCGTGGTCTTCGAAATCGATGCGAGAGATGTCTACTCGTTCCTCGGTTTGTTTTCTTATCAATTCGAGGGCTTCACTGAGTTGCGATAATGCGCCGAGGGCGAGGAAGTCGATCTTCACAAAACCGGCGTCTTCGGCGGCGTTTTTGTCCCACTGGCAGATGTATCGACCATCGATGGCACTGCGCTGAAGAGGCACTGTTTCGGAGAGTGGTCGTGCTGAAAGAATCATCCCGCTGGGGTGTTGCGCCAGGTATTTTGGGAAGTGGTTTAGTTGTTGCGACAATTCGATGAGCATCTGCCACACGGGGGCGTCGACTCTATCTCGAAACTCGGGAAGCTCTGCCATTTCTTTGGCTAAGGCAGGAATCGAACTGTGCCCGTCAAGCCGTTTGTTGAGTCGCCCCAAATCGTCTTCAGCAATGCCCAACGCCTTACCTAGATCACGCACTGCACCACGGATTCGATAGGTCGAGATCATCCCTGTGAGCACGGCGCGCTCGTAACCCCAGCGTTCGTGGATTCGTAGGATTAATTCGGCACGGATTTCTCGTGGGAAGTCGAGATCGATATCGGGCGGGGCGAGCTTTTCACCGTCGGCAGTTTCTGGGAGAAAGCGATCGAGCCGTAGTCCGAATTTGAGCGGATCGATGTGCGATAGGCCCGTGAGATAGCCGATCAGCAGCGCTACCGACGAACCGCGCCCGCGACCCGGCGGGTTTTCTTCGATTGGTAGTCCGGGTTCAACAAGTCCGAGGTCTTCCTGCACTTCGCGAGCAGTTCTGATGATGTCGTAATACTGCAGCAGAAAACCAACAAGACCGTGCTTTTCCAGCAGATCGAATTCCTTGTCGAGTCGTGCCGTTACTTTGGGCGTTACGCTGCCATATCGACGCACGGCAGCCTCCTCGCAGATCTTCCGCAGATACGTCGATTCGGTGTAACCCGGCGGTAGGAAATCGTAAGAGGGAAAGTCGCAGATAGCGCCGGAATTGAGATCGAATTCGCACCGGTCGGCGATTTTGACGGTGTTTGCAATCGCCTCGGGGTGTTCGCTAAATAGCGCATTCATTTCGTCGGGCGATTTCAGAAAGAACTGGTCGTTAGGGCGGCGTTCTCGGTGACTGGCTTCGAGCGATTTGTTGTGCTTGATCGCAACGAGTGCGTCGTTGAGTCGGTGTCGGTCACGAACGTGGTAATGAGCGTTGTTCGTGGCGACGATGCCCACTTCCACTTCTTTGGCGATTGCTGCCATGTGACGGTTGCGTTGCACGTCGCCCATGACGAGGTTTTGCTGTAGTTCGAGGAAGAAGTTTTCCTTACCGAATACCTCGGCATATTTTTGGGTGGCGCGTTGAGTTGAGTCGATGTCGCCTGTAGCCACTAACTTTGAAATTTCGCCTCGTCGGCAACCTGATAAGCAGATGACTCCTTCGGCGTGATCGGCGAGAAGAGTGGGGTCGAGGTGCGGGTCGTTGCGCTCTTCGGCGTCGACGTGCGCCCGGGTGGTCAGTAAAGAAATATTCCGGTAGCCGGCGGCAGTTTCGGCGAGGAGAGTTATGTGGGGGCGTTCGTCGGGTTCGTATTGTGTGCCGTGCGGTTCGCTGAGTCCGCGTGTGAGGGTTAATTCGATGCCAATGACTGGCTTGATGCCGAGCTCTTTGCCTGCTTGCGCAAATTCCATGACGCCGCTGACGTTGTCGTGGTCGGTGATGGCGAGGGCATGAAGTCCTAGTTGTTTGGCTGTGAGCAGCAGGTCCCAGGCTTCAGAGGCTCCTTCCTGAAACGAGTAGTTGCTATGCGCATGCAATTCCGCATAGTGGCTTGCCATATTTTCTGCAGTGGGGGTGGAGGTGGTTGAGTCGATGGCATCGAGCCGCTGGGTATTGGGTTCGTTTGCCCCTTGCAAATACTCCGCCTGTTCATCGTTGAGGATGCCAGTGATTTCGCGCCTGCCACTAACCCGGCCTGCGTTCGCCGGGTTGTCGCTTCTATCGGCTGCCAAGGGTTCTCGCGATTTTGGAACGGATTGCCTGCGGCGAGATTTCGTTTCGTAACGCGGGTCGGTGGTCTCTTCTATGTTCCGGGGAGTGATATTGACAGAATCCGAACTCGCAGAGGAATCGGCATGCTGGCCAGGAGATCCGATTACTTCTTTGGCGGGCAAGGGTTTTTCTATTTCTGAGAATTTTTTCACTGATTTTTAGTGAGGTGACGGTTGATCGGATTCTGCGTCGACGGAAAGATCGTGCCTTCGATATCGAGTCGAACGCCTATCAGCAACTTCTTGATGAGGGCGCTGCTCTGGCTCGTTCTAGTGGCATAGAACTGTTCGATACTACTGTCGGCAGCGTTGCTAAGACGTACAAGAAGATTCAACCTCATTAGGAAAAGGCTTTGACCTAGTAGATAGGTGGGTGAGTGCGCCTAGCCTGCCTGCCGGTGCCAACTGTTGGCGACTAGATCGAGGTACACGGTTAGCTGTTGGCCACTTTCGAGTCGTAGCACATAGTAGAGCCGGGCTATTTCCTCTTCAGGACCGTGCCACCACTCGTCGTTCACCTTCCACAGGTTTTCTATCTCAATAACCTTCACCCAATTGCCATCGGAGACGAGTGGTGCCGACGGCACGTTTTTGAGGTGGGTGCGAGCTGTACGTGCGCCGTTTGTCGTTGTGAGTGTGAGGCGATTGGGGTCGCCCTCTAGCTCCCTCTCTCGGAGGGAGGGAGGACTGGTGTGCGCTGCTGGCTGTGGGTTGTTGCGGCGGTTTCGGCGAGCGCGTGGCGAGTCTATGGCTGGTGGGACCTGAACCGCTGTTGGGTTGCCCACTGCATCGGTTCGGACGTGGACTTCTCGAGGTGCGTTTAGCGGTTTGATTCCGCCGGAATGGATTTTGCTGATGCTGGTCATGATTATTCGTTAGGGGGGCGTCATTGAATAACTTGGGCTCCGCGTCGCATTTCACCTTTCCTCTAACTCCTTTCTATTAAGGAAAGGAGAACTTGTACTTAGCCGACCTTCGTTGTCTCTTCAGCGCCGGCACCGCCGCCGCTCATTTGGACGAGTGCGTAGCGGCGTTCGGGGATTCTTGACCATGGTTCGAGTTCCCGCACCTGATAAACGGGCGGCGCAATCCTGAGTCGAGATCGAAGCTGGCTGATCGTTTCTCGCAGATCGTCGTCACGTTTCACCTCTTTCCACATTGATTCCTGCCTGCCCACCTCGCCGGTGATACCCGAAAGCGTTAGACGCATGTCCTCAAGCGGTCCCGGAATTTCAGCCATATCGAGCTTCGATTTGATCGCGAACAGAGCCTGATTTTTGTTGCTAGCAGGATCCTTGAACGCCACGCGCATGGTCCATGGGGCGTGCTGAAATACCTGCGAGTGGATATTGGCCTGACGAGCAAAACGTCGTGAAAGCTGCGAGCGGCCGTATGCGCGCCCCAACAGGCTTTCGATGGCTAGAACAATGGTCGTCAGGCTCACCGTGGGATCGGGGAAGTCGAGGTGTTCCGATACGTCCAGCACGCTCCGTTTCGGCATTAGTGGGCGATTGTCGATGCCGTTCGCCATATCCCATACCGTGCCGCCTGCCTGACCGAATTGCGCTTCCATCGGACCACGGGGAAGATCGGCGATGTGGCCCATCGTTGTTAGTCCGAAGGCGTGCAACCGCTTAATGAGTGAGTAAGGCACGGGTAGGGAATCGACCGGGAAGTGATCAAGAAAACGTCCCGGCTCGCCGGTTACTTTTCGTCCGCTGTTCGAGTGACTCAAAAGTGAGGCGGCGTAGGCGAGCCATTTGTTATCGCCAACACCGATACGCAGGTCGAAATTGTCGACTGCGCCGGCAAGCAGCCGTACTACATGTGCGTCGTTACCGTAGAGGGCTTCGAGTCCCCAGATGCCAACGTAGGCGAGTCCGGGAGCCGTTGCTTCGATATCGGGAACCAGACGCTCAAGGTTTTCGATGATTTCGTCGAACACCAGTGCGTAGAGCGGGGTGTCGGCTTCGATGATGAGCACGCCCCGGTGACGTGATGTCGCCTCCGTGAGTGGTATGCCGGGCATGACGTCGGCTAGATCGGGTGATGCTGCGAGTACTACATGGGTTGAAAGAGAGTTTTTCGCTGTAGCCTTTGAGCCCGCGCCCGGCATATTTGTGAGTTCTTCAGCCAGATTGAGTGTCTTGCCAGCAACGATCGCCGAGCGGTCGTGCAGCTCAGGCTTTCGCATGATTTCGACCTGCCACGGAAAGTTCGGAATCCGCAAGCACGCAAGTGCCTTAGGTGGCGAGGCCACGTTTCCTGAGAGGTTGTGAGTGGTTGATTGAGTCGATGGACGTGGCTTCTGGACGATAGTGCGTTGGGGTGTTGTTCGCGGTTGGCTTGCTGGCGAAGTTAGTGCTTTGACTTGTGGGGGAGGTCGTCTCATAGATGGCGTGTTGTGTGATGTTGGGTGAGTGCCGAAAAAATCAATCAACGCCAGCTTGAAATGGACGCTGTAGGTGAGACGAAACAAGCTCATCTGTTATTTCAGCCGGTCTGACTTTCTGGTGATTTCCGAGAGCCAAATACCGTCTGAGAGACCCATAATAGAACATTTGTTCTAGAATGCAGTAGAGGATGGCACGCAATTTAGGGGCGCCGGGCTTGATATTCCGACTCCTGCCTGTCCTGAACACGTCGAATTGGTGGGCGGGGATGGTTCGGCAGTTGTTTCGTATTGACCACTGATTGCGACTTTGTCGACCCTTCGACAGGGCTCAGGATGATATGGATCAAAATTACCGGTTTCTTTGATGTGTCAGAAGCTGTACCGGAGCCAAAACGTCTTAAAAGCAAAAACCCATGTGTTGTGCCCGGACCTTTGCTTTGGAGGAGTACCAGTGTCAGCTGGATTTTCGCGAACTAAGCAAAATTGCTGCGGCAGCAGAGCCTGCTACTGCACCCGATATGAACTTTTTCACTGCCATGTAACAGCCTCCATGTCATGCCCCCCGATATCAATTTTTTGGGGACTGTCTGTCTACGAGCTAATTATTGATGTGCAGCATTACAAAATGGTTATAGGTAGCTATGAATTCGCTGAGAGTGTCGCTAGCGACCTTTTCTGAGAGATCGTAATAAGTTGACTGGGATGGGGTGATGAGGCTTCAGCTGGTGGGTGGTAGAAGTTGTTTTAGCGATAACTAATAAGTGGGACGAGTGTGGCGTTACATGCAGCGATATGCGTTGTAGTCTGGTTTTCGTTATTTCGGCGGCATTCACTGTCGAAACATAATCTCGCCTGGGTGACGGACTCGGCGAACAACATGAACGGTAAACGAATCATCAATGAGAAGCTCCCAACTATTTGGAAAAACCCTTCGCCAAGCTCCTGGTGACGCTGAAAACATCAGCCATCAGTTGCTGATCCGGGCTGGATTCATCCAGCAGATCGCAACCGGGATATTTAGCTTTCAGCCGCTAGGCAACCGATCGATCACCAAGATCCGCAACATTATTCGAGAAGAGATGGATCGAGTGGGTGGGCAAGAAATCAACATGCCCGTGGTTCAGCCTCGGAGTCTCTGGGAAGAGTCGGGCAGGGCAGAAACGTTTGTGCCACCGCTGGCTACTTTCGAAGATCGTCGCGAGCGTGACATGGTCATTGCGCCCACGCACGAGGAAACTGCGACTGCAATGGCGCGTGCTGGCGTGACGAGCTACCGCGACCTACCGTTTACGATCTACCAGATTCAGACTAAGTTCCGTGACGAAACGCGTCCTCGTGGTGGCCTGCTGCGTGTGCGTGAGTTCGAAATGAAGGACGCTTATTCGTTTGACGCTGATGAAGAGGGTATGGATCGCAGCTTTCAGGCGATGGTCGCTGCTTACAAGCGCATATTCAGGCGCTGTGGGTTGGAAGTAGTGATGGTAGAAGCCGACTCGGGCGGAATTGGTGGTAAGGATTCGAACGAGTTCGTGCTGTTGACCGAGAGCGGTGAAGACACGATATTAATGTCGACCGAGAGCGACTATGCCGCGAACGTCGAGAAGGCGGAGTTCATCAAGAAAAAATTCCCGAAGGGTGAGCTTGGTGAAGTGGAAGAATTCGCCACTCCGGGCATCAAGACGATCGACGAGTTGGCGAAAGCCGAAGGCGTTTCGAAATCGAAGACAGCCAAGGCCGTTTTCTACAGCGTAGATGGCGAAATTGTTGTCGTAACGATTCGCGGCGACTACGACGTTAACGAAACAAAGCTGCGTAACGTGCTCGGTGGCTCGGAACCACGTTTCGCAACACCGGAAGAAGTGAAGGCTGCAGGACTGGTTTCTGGATCGGCTTCAGCTGTTGGACTTGACGGTATGAAGAGCGTTGTCGACGATTCGATCACCCTGGGGTCGAACTATCTTGCGGGTGCCAATAAAGAGGGCTTCCACCTTCGTAATGTGAACTTAGAACGCGATTTCAAAGCTGACATTCTTGCTGATATCGCTGAAGCTAAGAAGGGCTATTTTTCACCAGACGGCAAAGGCAAGCTGGTCGCCAAGCGGGGTATCGAGGTTGGGCACGTGTTCAAACTCGGCAACGTCTATTCATCGAAGATGGGCGCTGAGTACACTGATGAAGACGGTGGCCAGAACGAAATTCTAATGGGGTGTTATGGCATCGGTGTTGGGCGATTACTCGCTGCTGCTGTGGAATCCAATCACGACGACTTCGGTATGGTTCTACCACAGGCGATTGCGCCTTACGACGTTTATCTGGCGGGTCTGAATCTTAACGATGCCGACATCGCGGGGAAAGCGGAATCGATCTACGAAGCGTTGCAGGACGCCGGTTACGAAGTGCTGTTCGACGATCGAGACGCACCACCAGGCGTGAAGTTCAAAGACGCCGACCTGCTGGGGATTCCTATCCGGATCGTAATCAGCTCTCGGAGTCTCGAAAACGGTGGCGTGGAAGTGAAGGCTCGAACGAGCAAGGATTCAGAGATTGTTCCTGAGTCGGCTGTCATTGCGAGCGTGAAGAAGTTGCTGGGTTGAGGGTGTCGCTCATTCATGAGCACACAGCATGACAATGTCGGTAATGGGTCTCAGCTGCGGGACGTTACGTTTCACTACTTCCAGCACGGCGTGGAACTTTTCGAACGGGGTGTGTTCGATTCCCTTAGTTCCGCAGGTTTCTGGCAGGTTGCCAATCGCCAGAACATAGTTGGCCTGACTTACGGCGCATTCGTCGAGAAACTCCGTCGCCCACGAACATCACCCGGTAGCCTTTGCGTCGCCAACTCCAGATTCGATCGCGCTTACACATGACGGTCATTCCGCAATTACGTAGGCCGCCAGGCATGACTATCACGCCCCGACCTTTTTCGTCGTAGCCGACCACAGGTCGTGATCGAGAATAGCGTCGACATAGAAGCTCATCCCACTGGGACACACATCAACAGGAATCTCTTTCGACTTGCAGTGTTAGAGTAGTTCGGCGAATTGTTCACGAATTTCGGATGTTTCCAATGCGTATTTCACTGCTTCAGCTTCCCGGTCTTGTCGTAGCAAACCAGTCTCATACGCCTAGAGATTCTCCACGCTCATCTCACCGGTACGATATCGATCGAGCGCTTCTTTCCAGCCAGGTTCAGCAAACTTGATTACAACCTGATCGCCGATGTCGCGTTTCGTGATCGTTCCATAGGAATCGACGAGAACGGCCAGCGGTTTATTTTGGTGATCGGAATTCGTGATTATCCGTACTGCTTCCCGAGTCAAAAACATGTATTCGTGGTAAGGTTAACTCAGTAAAGCTCAGGAATTTCAAGAGCTTGACACTGATAAGTGGGCGCTGCCCGCTTTTTTTGTGTCTGGCAATTGTGTGCATTGCTAAAGTGCGACTTCGGAGGACAGGCGTTGAAGAGTGATCTGCTCATAGCGGTTACCCAACTCGCTGCAGAACGCAATCTGCCGCAGCCAATCGTAGTAAAAGCGATTGAGGCTGCACTCGCGGCCGCATACAAACGCGACCCAGCCGCTCAAGGGCAGGACGTGATTGTAGAGATGGATCCGAACGACGGTGATGTAACCGTTCGGACGGTTCGACACGTGGTCGAAGAAGTCGAAGATGCCTTGATGGAGCTGACGTCCGACGACGCTCAGGAACTCCAAGAAGGTGCTGTCGTTGGCGACATTATTGAAACTGGTCAGCTCGAGTACAACCCCGGTCGTATCGCCGCGCAAACCGCTAAACAGGTCGTTATGCAACGACTCCGCGAGGCCGAGCGCGACATCGTATTTGAAGAATTCATCGACAAAGAGGGCGAAGTCCTTACTGCCACAATTCAGCGAGTTGAGTCACGCTGGGTAACGGTCGACCTCGGCAAGGCCGAAGCCGTAATGCCCCCGGCAGAACAGTCGCCGTTCGAGCGTTACAGACCCGGGCAGCAGCTCAAGTTCTTCGTAGTGCAGGTTGGACGTACGATTCGTGGTCCAGAAATCGTGGTTTCACGAACGCATCCAGATCTGCTTCGTCGGTTGTTCGAAGTTGAAGTGCCTGAGATTTTCAGTGGTGTGATCGAAATCAAAGCGATCGCACGAGAGCCAGGCGCACGTTCTAAGGTTGCTGTTTCATCGAATCAGGAGGGTGTCGACGCTGTCGGTGCCTGTGTTGGTCTTCGCGGGATTCGTATCCAGAACGTCGTAAACGAACTTCTTGGTGAGAAGATCGATGTCATCGAATGGGACGAAGATCCGATCAAGTTCATTTCAAATTCACTCAGCCCGGCTGTTGCGGATCGCGTCGACCTCAATGAGGAAGAAGAATCGGCAACGGTTCGGGTCCCTGATCGGCAGCTTTCGCTGGCTATCGGGCGTGAGGGTCAGAACGCACGGCTTGCCGCCAAGCTGACCAACTGGCGAATCGATCTTCAGGGCACGAACCAGGTTGCTGAAGAAGAATCTCCTGCTGAACCTGAGGTGGTCGAGGGTGCAGACGCAGTTGCAGCCGCAGAAGCTCCTGCCGAAACGGCTACCATTGAAGAAACCGCTGCGCCGGTTGTAGAAACAGCAGATGCCGAAGAAGTGACAGAACTTGCTGCTGAGAAGGCTGTTAGCGAAGAAGCACCGGTAACTAAAGAAGCCGAAGCAGAAACCGCCGAGCCAGAAGCTGAGGCTGAGGAAGATACCTCTGCTGCCGACGCTGAACTACTCGCTCTCGAAAAAGAGCTCGCAGCTCTTGAGCGTGAGGAACAGGCGCGTAAGGAAGCTGAAGAGGCACAGGTTCTCGATGTTTCGTCTAACGATCTCTGGCAGGTCGATTCTGGTTCGCAAGAAAAATCTGACGCCGACACCGGTAGAATACGATTTGCCGAGGATATCGCGGGATTCCGTGAGACGACCGATGCGGGTCGACGCGGTGGCCGCCGAGGCGGAAGCAGCGCAAGGAACCGACGTCGTCGTTAGGTTTCCCGCGTCTTTCCTGACGTAAGCAGGAAGAGATCAAGATGAATCATCGAAATGGGCGCATCACGACTCGTACCTGCGTAATCTGCCGTGAACGCCGGCAGCGGAGTGATCTTCTCAGGATCGTTCGAACACCTGAGGGGAAGATTGAATTTGATCGGACCGGACGGATGGACGGTCGAGGAGCGTATGTTTGTGGAGATGGCGATCACTGGGGAGCCAAGCTCCTAGATGGGCGTCTCGATAGAGGTAGACTTAAGAACGCACTCAATATAGAAATTGATGATTCGACGGTAATGCTACTGAGTGAGGCGATCAACTCACACATCAATGAGTAGTAAATTCAAAGCTCGAATCAACTGACAAGGGAACTTACTGGTACATGGCACGACGTCGCGAACAAGGTAACTACAGAGGCCGATCAAGTAGGCGCAATCGTTCAAACGATAAACCTGGTGGTCCTGATGGTGCGAAGGTTGTAGTAGAAGACAAGACTCAGCGTTCACCCGTTGAACTTCCTGCAAAGGCAACCGTCGGTGAACTTGCTGAGATTCTCGAATTGACGAACGTCGACACGATCAAGACTCTTATGCGTCTTGGAGTCATGGCGACAGTCAACGAGACTGTCGAGTTCGGAATTGCTGCCAAAGTAGCCGCTTCGTTCGAAATCGGAGTGCTCAAACCAAAGGATCGTGAAGAGAGCGCAGCAGCGATCAAGGTTGGTGTTGACGACGACATGACGGACGACAACTCTGTCACCCGTCCTCCGGTTATCACGGTTTTGGGGCACGTTGACCACGGAAAAACGACACTGCTTGATGCCATTCGTGGTGCCAAGATGGTCGAGACCGAGGCCGGTGGAATTACTCAGAGCATCGGTGCTTACCAAGTTGTGAAAGACGATCAACATCTGACATTTATCGACACGCCCGGCCACGCTGCGTTCACGCAGATGCGAGCCAGTGGTGCTCAGGTGACGGATATCGCCGTTCTCGTTGTGGCAGCCGATGACGGTGTAATGCCGCAGACGCTCGAGGCGATTGATCACACCAAGGCGGCCGGGGTTCCGATCATCGTGGCGATCAACAAAATCGATGCGCCCGGTGCTGATATTGACCGTTCAAACGCCCAGCTTGCAGAACACGAGATCATCGTTGAATCGTACGGTGGTGACACCGTTGCGGTTCCTGTTTCCGCATTGAAGGGCGAGGGAATCGACGATCTGCTTGAGTCGCTTTTGTTGGTTGCTGAAATTCAGGAACTCAAGGCGAATCCGTATCGTCCGGGTATCGGAGTCGTTATTGAATCCCGCATGGACCGATCCCGCGGTGCAGTAGCTTCTGTGCTTGTTCGATCGGGAACGGTACGAACTGGCGATAATGTTGTTGCGGGCATGTTTCGTGGACGTATTAAGTCGATGGTCGATGGATTCGGTGAAGTCGTTACTGAGGCAGGTCCCTCGACACCGATTGAAGTACTCGGTCTAAACGGAATACCCGCTGCAGGTGATCAGTTCGATGTTGTTGCCAACGACCGGGAAGCTCGAGATCTTGTAACAACCCGAGAACGGCTTGCTTCGAAGCGAAAAAGCACCCGGGCAGCTACGACGATGGCAGAGGTTATGCGTCGCGTTCAGCAGTCGGGCGCGAAAGAGTTGCTGATTGTTATCAAGACAGGCAGCCACGGTTCGATCGACGCTGTTCAGCGGGCGGTTGAGGCGGTATCGAACGACGAGGTTCAAGTTCGGGTGTTGAGCGCAGCTTCCGGCGCGATCAATGAAGCCGACATTCTTCTTGCTTCGGCTTCGGATGCGATGGTGATGGGATTTGAAACTTCTGTTGAAGCAGGAGCCCGCCGGCAGGCCGATGCCGAGGGCATCGCAATTCGAACCTACGACATCATTTACAATCTGATCGATGAGGTCGAAGATGCCGCCCGTGGTTTGCTGGAGCCAGAGCGTAAACAGATCGTTACTGGTCATGCGAACGTACTCGAGGTTTTCCAACACGGCAAACGGGAGCAAATTGCTGGCCTGCGAGTCACCGACGGAGTCCTAAAACGCTCGGGTCGCATGCGTGTAATTCGCGGTGGAGACGAGATCTTCGACGGTGCTATTACATCTATGCGCCACCTTAAGGACAGTGTTCGCGAGTTGACGAACAACTTCGAGGGCGGTGTGATGATCGACGGTTTCCACGAATATCAGGAAGGCGATGTTCTAGAAGCCTACGAGATTCAGGTGACCCGACGATAGTTGTTCCGGTTTGTAAGGTCGTTGTCCACTCTCGATAGCTTAGGGATTTGGACTCGGCAGGAGTTACGTTAGCATTGGACGATAGACGCGGCGGACGCGTTAACCACACCATCCAGAAAGAGTTGGGACCACTGATCGAAGAGCTCAGTGATCCGCGCCTCTCACCGATGACTTCAGTGACTGGCGTCGAAGTGAGCCGTGATCTTTCGATCGCAAAGGTTCACATCAGCGTTCTGGGTACTGACGAAGAGCGTGAAGAAACTCTCGAAGCCATGCGTTCGGCTGCCACACGACTTCGCATGGAGATATCGCAGCGCATTGTGATTCGTAAGATGCCACGGCTTTCGTTCTTTTCAGACGAAACGATGCGGACCGGAGTCGACATGGACCAGCTTATTGACCGGGTCATGAGTGAAGACAGCCGCCGACACACCGATAGAGACCCTAGTTGACCGGCAAGCCTAGTATTTCTGAGGGAGTGGTTCGTGCCGAGTTTGGTGCGGGTGGTTATCTCAATATCAACAAGCCAGAAGGCTGGGCCTCGACTGACGTTGTTCGCAAGCTGAAAGGCATTACGCAATCCAAAAAGATCGGTCATGGTGGGACTCTCGATCCACTTGCCACCGGTGTTCTACCAATATGCGTTGATGCCGCAACACGATTTGCTGACACCGTACTGCTTGGTACGAAGTCGTACCGTATTACGATGAAGCTTGGCTCGTCGACGAACACTTACGATTCGACAGGCGAGACAATGGCCGAAAGTGACTGGTCGGGTGTGACTCAAGAGAAGGTTGTTGAATCGCTCGAACAATTCACGGGTAAGTTCGATCAGGTACCTCCGATGTTCTCGGCACTCCACCACAACGGGCAGAGGCTCTACGAGCTCGCCCGAAGGGGGATCGAGGTTGAACGTCCGGCGCGACCTGTTGAGGTGTTGAATTTGGAGCTTGTTGAGTTCGTTGCGCCTGATTTGGTGCTTGATGTCGAGTGTGGTCATGGCTTTTACGCCCGCACTCTTGCGCACGACATTGGCGAGAAGTTGGGAACCCACGCACATCTCACGGCGCTCGTTCGTACGCATGCTGGTGCTTTCAGGCTCGAAGATTCTGTGACTATCGAGCAGGTGAGTGAAGCCGCTGAACTGGGAGATTGGCGAACAGTCGCAATGCCAATCGATACCACGTTGCAGCACATCGCAAAAACAACACTCACTGCTGAATTTGTCGAGATGGTCAAGCACGGCAGACAGCTTGCGGTTGGCGACATTGGTAAGCCGGGTGAATACCAGTCGGGCGATCGTATCCGGGCGTATACACCGGAGGATGAGCTTCTCGCGATATTGATTTTCGAACCCGAAAAACTCGGTTGGCGTCCCGAAAAAGTTCTAGCTGTTATTTAGCTTGAGCGGCTGCCAATCGTCACCGAATCATGGGACATATCTAAACTTGTGCTTGCTATAGTCGAACCTCGAGTTTGTTGAAGACCGGTCAACCCGCGAAGCGGTTTGTATTCCAACCAAGTAAATGAGCCTCTGGCTTACGAGATTCCAAATTGCACGATAGTCCGCTGGCAGTAGTAGCCGAACTTATCCTTCTGCTGTCGATCATCCTTGTCGCCGCCAAGTTGGGTGGTGAAATATCTGAACGTTTCCTCAAGATTCCACCGGTCCTCGGCGAATTGGGCGCAGGAATTCTCATCTCACCGTTTCTGCTCGGGGGAATCCATTGGTTTGGTGGTGGAGCGATCTTTGAACTCCCGCATGATGGTGGTGGTTTGCCTGTAGAGCCGCAGTTGTTTTTTGTGGCCCAGTTGGCTGCTGTAGTGCTTTTGTTCGAGGCGGGGCTTGAGACCAACCGCGAGCAGTTCATGAAATACGTTCGCCCGGCGACCGTGGTTGCGACTGGTGGGGTGATTCTGCCGTTTGTTATGGGTTTCGGGGTGACCGTGATACTCGGATTCGCCGATATGGACTCGATCGAGGGAATGACACCCGCTCTGTTCGTCGGTGCGATCATGACCGCAACATCGGTCGGTATTACGGCCAGGGTGCTTGCTGATATTCGCCGACTCGACTCTCCTGAAGGCGTGACGGTACTTGCCGGTGCGGTTGTAGACGATGTGCTCGGAATCATCATTCTGGCGGTTGTCGTTGGGATAGCAGATGAGGGTGAAGTTACTGCCGGGTCAATCGGAATCATCTTCCTGAAGGCGGTTGGTTTCTGGCTTGGTCTTCTGGTTCTTGGCTCAATTGTTTCGAAGTACATTTCACGGGTAGTGCTCTGGTTTAAGAGCGCAGGTGGGGCATTGGTGCTGGCGTTGGCGTTGGCGTTCATAGCGTCGGCGGTGGCTGAGATTTACTTCGGACTCGCTATGATTATCGGTGCCTACACGATGGGCCTGGCGCTTTCGAGCACCGAGCTGAAGCACGAAATCGAAGAATCGATGCGTTCGGTAAACAATTTTCTGGTTCCGATCTTTTTCGTCGTGATTGGTATGCAGGTCGATTTCACAGCGTTCGGCGCAGGCGATACTTCGCTTGCTTCTGCGATTATTTTCGCTGTCGCGTTGACCGTATTCGCAGTGATCAGTAAGCTCGTTGGCTCGGGTGTTCCAGCGTTGTTCGTCGGCTTTAACCGAATCGGTGCTACACGGGTTGCACTCGGCATGCTGCCTCGTGGTGAGGTTGCGCTGATCATTGCCGGTATCGGACTTACCTCTGGGGTGATCGGCAACGATATCTTTGGCGTGGCGATCGTGATGACGGTTGTCACAACAGTGCTCGCGCCAGTGTTCCTCATTCCTGCGTTCCGCGGCGGCAGTGGCTTGAAGGCGGGAGTCGACGAGGACGAGGCGGACACGATATAGGATTTTTGGTTGACGTGTCCTCCCTCCCTGATATGTAGAGAGGCAGAGGGTGGGTCGGATCGCCTACCGGTGACAACGCTGCCGAAGTTTCCGAATGTCCTTCGCTGTCGTAATTTCAGGTTGCCGATTTTACCCACACCCTAATCCTCTCTCTTGTAAGGAGAGGGAGTGAAGTAGCTCTGGATGTGAAACTAGCTCGACAAGCCCAACACGTTTCGTGCGGCGGTGGCGGTTTCGGTTACCTGTTCTTTGGTACCCATGCCGAACATGACCGATTCGACACCAACGTTGTTGAGGACGTATTCGAATGCCTGTTCGCCGAGGTAACGTCCGCCTGCCATCGGCTTGATGGCGATTACCGGCTTGCTGGTGTTTCGAACGGCAGATACGACACGGTCCTGAGTCGGGAACATGTACATGGCGGGCTTATTTACCGGCACGATGTAGCCATCGAAGTTGATGTTGTGTTCTTCGATAAGTGGGATGGTTTCGCCTGCGTGGTGAACGCTGGTGATTACGGTGTCGAATCGCCCACGCAGGAAGTCGAGGTATTCCTGGATCAGATCAAATCGTCCAACCGCCGCCAGCAGGTCGATTTCCGCTCCGGGATCGGCGACGAGAATCTTGCAGCCGGCGAAAAATCCCAGATACTGCTCGAGCGTGGAGTAGTCGATCACCATGTTCTCGGCGTCGGCCTGAGAGTATGGTTCAACCGTCTTCGGGGTAACCAGATTGTCGAGATTACCTCCGACGGTGTATTTCAATATTTCGTCCCGAGAAACCTGTTCGAGATATGCCTCTTCGCCGACAGCGGCGAGGTCGTACCCAAAAAGTGTCGAATGTGCTCGTTCGGAGTATGAAACGTTCTCGCCATTTAGTGAAATCGGGATGAGGATGTAGGCGAGGAGTCCAATGTCGGTACTCAGGCGACGTTCAGCTTCCCAGATCGCTTGTAGATGGAGCCGGTCCAGCTCGGGAATCATGTGATCGACCTGTGTCACTGAGAAACCGAAGTTGTGTACGGCGTGTTCGATTACATCGGCGACCGGGTTCACATTGCTGAACAGTTTCAGATTTTCTGCATCACGTTCGGCGTCTTGATACGAAACACCGTCGTAGGGGTGCAAACCCATGACCAGGCGTGGGAAGTCGATCTTGCCAAGTAGCGTGGTCGGGATTGATTGAACTCGGCTGTGGATGGACATGAGATGACTCTTGCAAGAAAGTGCATAGCAACTTGTTGAGCTATGATTGTAGTCGGTGCGACAGATGGTCGGGAATTACATGGGGATTCTCCGAGTCATGCATACGCCAAAGGCGTGAAATTTCGACTACGCCAAAATCCCGATCCCTTGATTTTGTCGACACAAAATCGACCGTAACGTAGGGAGCTGATATGGACAAATACATTCCTAGCAACGCGGCGTGGGTTAGGGAACAGGTTGAACTCTATGAGAGCACTAACGGTGCTCAAGGTACTACCCTGCGCGATTCTGGTCTGCCCGTGGTAATCGTCACTCACCGTGGCCGTCGCACCGGTGCGATTCGCAAGACGCCGCTCATGCGTGCGGTCGATGGTTCCAATTACATTTTGGTGGCATCGATGGGCGGTGCTCCCGATAATCCAAGTTGGTACTACAACCTCGTGACGAATCCTGATGTTGAGATTCGCGACAAAGCCGATGTTCAGGTGATGAAGGTCAGGGAAGTTTCAGATCCGGCAGAGAAGAAACGGCTCTGGGACATTGCGGTTGAGGCATTTCCCCCCTATGTCGAGTATCAGGACCGAACCGATCGAGCGATACCAGTGTTTCTTGCGGAGCCGGTAGGTGCCTGAGTTCGAATAAGGCGGAATTCACTTACTTCAATGGCGGTATCTCTGGAACCATTTGGGCGAATATCGGTTCCAACTGTTTTCGTGCTTCCGCCTGCTCGGAAGTGTCTCTTGCAGACAGATACGAAAAGATGGATGAATCGAAGATCCAACAGCATTCTGAATCGTTGGTAGCATCACCACATGCAATTCTCTATCACGAACACCCACCACGAGATCTACCGCCATACGGACCGATACGCAGGTTGGCCGGCAAATTACGGCATGTGGGTTTGGGACAACGAAATAGTTTTGCTATTCACGTCAGGCTATCCCGACCCGAACGGTGGATTTCATGCTCGAGATCGAAATCGTCCGCTGGTCACAATGCAGGCAAGAAGCACCGACGGTGGGGACTCGTGGTCAGTATCGGAAGCGCCGCTGCGATTCGGGACAGGTCTCGGCACTCACGAACATATGAATCAGGCGATCGTTGAATCTCTCGACACAGTGAAATTCGAGTCTTCATCAGTTACTGACTTTAGCGATCCGAATCTCGCAGTGATGTGCGGCAAAACCGGACTGACAGCGGGCTCGAAGTCCTGGTTTTACACATCAGTAGACCGTTGTCGAACCTGGAGTGGCCCCTTCGAAATTCCGATGTTCGATCAATTGGGAATCGCAGCGCGAACCGACTGGATAGTCGAAAGCGCCGAGTCCGCCACGTTGCTGCTGACCGCTACGAAACCAAATGGTGGTGAAGGGCGAGTCTTTGCGTGTCGTACGGAGGACGGAGGGAAGGAGTTTAGGTTTCTTTCCTGGATCAACAGCGCACCCAAGGGTTACGAGATCATGCCGTCGTCAGTTCAGCTCGCCGATGGCTCAATTCTTACAACAGTTCGATGCCAGGGGAGTAGACGCGACGATTGTTGGATCGATCTGTATAAGTCAGCGGGCGATGCAAAGACGTGGGAGTATTTAGGCAGACCCGTTCCCGACACGGGTGATGGTGGTAATCCGGGTAGTCTCGTCGAGTTGAACGACGGACGTTTGGTGATTACATATGGCTCCCGCAGGATTCCCTATGGAATTTTTGCTGTGATTTCGGAAGATCATGGGGTTTCGTGGTCCGACCCCATTGTTTTGCGAGAGAGCTTCGGTAATCACGACATCGGATACACGCGCTCGGTGGTTAGATCCGACAGCAAGTTGGTAACTGCATACTACGTCAATGATGATCCCGACGGCGAACGCTTCATAGAGGCAACGATCACCGACTTCGGATAGTCGTGGTTGTTTGCGTAATCGGTTCGCCGAGTTTGGGACGTTCACGAAAGCCCCAATTTTCGAGGTTTTTAAATCAATCAACATTGATGATTTGAACTAAGATTTACCTATAGCCCCTGTAGCTCAGTTGGATAAAGCACGGCCTCCGAAGCTGGGAGCGTGAGTTCGAGTCTCGCCAAGCGCGCCATATTCTTCTAATGGCGCTCCAATCAGATCGGAGTGCCATTAGTTATGTGGTGATGCCCGTGGCATCATAGGACGATGTGACAGATCGGTTCGCGAAAGCACCGTGTAAAATCGGCGCCTGTGTAACGTGAAAGTTATTTTCGACAATAGAAAAACTGGTAGACGACGTGTCATGGATAGGCATTTGAAACCGCTCGAGTATTGCTCACGTAGCAAACAGCGAGCTTAGGTTTCATCCACCAGCATGTTTGGGCGGTTAGCTCAGTTCGTTAGAGCACCTGCCTTACAAGCAGGGGGTCGGAGGTTCGAGTCCTCCACCGCCCACCAATCTCAATTCAAACTGAAGAAGTCCTTGCAGAAATGCAGGGGCTTTTCGCGAA
>Ga0187827_10000266_pt1 | contig 82669 bp, 77 predicted proteins | sample ETNtaG_39_FD_167969 | JGI IMG/M metagenome (GOLD analysis project Ga0187827, IMG submission 167969) | Marine microbial and viral communities from oxygen minimum zone, Eastern Pacific Ocean - ETNP2014_SV_150_PacBio MetaG (Illumina Assembly) | ecosystem: Environmental > Aquatic > Marine > Hypoxic... | reverse complement strand
TAGGCATGCTGACCCAATAACCATCCACAATGCCAATCAATCAATTGATCATGGATTTCGATGGTGGATCATCGAGATTGTCCTGGCGGAAGGCCAATTAATGATATGATTTAGTGGGGATATGGTGGGGATTGAATTTTCGATAACTGGAAAATATTCGCTAACCTATTGAAAAGATTGGCGCACCCGACAGGATTCGAACCTGTGACCTCTGCCTTCGGAGGGCAGCGCTCTATCCAGCTGAGCTACGGGTGCCAATACGTCCAGACAGCATTTGGCCAGAACGGGCGCAAGCTAGAAGATTTTGCGCCATATCGCAAGAGTGCGTTTGCCGGTCCATCCAGAACCGTTGCCGCCAATGATAGATCGGCGATCCCATACCCCAACGGTTGTGCTAGATCTACGCCTCGGCCTCCTTACTAGAGATCAGGACCAGGAAAATATCCTCTAGATCGCCTTCTTCTGGGGTCAGGTAGGCAATACCCAATCCTGCCCGATGGACAGCGGCGAGGATTTCGTCCGTGCGCCGCTCCGCTGGTGGCACGCCATACAGGCCGGCCTGGAATTCCAACAATTCACGCGGCGTGAAAAAGCCGTCGCTATTGACCTCCTGGGGCACCACGCCAATGGCGCTGCCCGCCTGACGGCCATAGCGGTCAATGTCAAAATTTCCAATTCCCACCTCGCCCTGCTCTTTATCACCAGTCCGGCTAGAATATTGATCAAGATGGAGTTGCCAGCGCCCTTCGGACCCAGCAGGCTGACAATCGCGCCCCTGGGAATATCCAGGTAAATACCGCGCAAGGCCTCCGCCACTTTACACCCGCCATAGGTCTTGCCCAGACCGCGGGTCTTGATAGCCAAATCAGGCAGTGGCCGTGGCGGAGGATTGATACGGAACGGTGCTTGGCCATGGCGCGCCTGTTGATTGTCGGGCTGCAGCGGGTATCATCCGCATGGAGCATTTTCAATGCCGCCGAATTATCCCCGACAGATGTTTGGAAGATTGTTCGGAACATGTTTGGCACACCCGCTTCCCTAACCACGAAGCCGGTTCCTCTGTTGGTCCGGGCCGCAAGGAAAGATTTGTTTAAAAAATGGATAACGCCATAGTCAATGAAGCGCCGGAAACAATTGAAACCGATAATGCCACCGTCAGCTGCGATGGAGGCGGCGACGCCGCCATGGGCCATCCGATGGTTTATTTGAGCATGGGCACGAAAGCCTGGGTCGAATGCCCTTATTGTGATCGTAAATACATTCTCAAGACGGGTGCGTCGGCACACTGAGGGCTTCCCGCTGAAATCTCGGTGCCCGACGGTATCCGTTTAGCCTATGATGCACACCATGATGATGAGCAGCCGAATTACGCCAACCGGCCTGTCGCGCCCCGCCATGGGGCGGGTGCGGGTGCGCACTTTGTTGTTGACCAGGTGGTTGGCCATATTTGGCCAGCTGGCGGCGCTGCTAGTCATCAACAAATTAATGGCCTACGACCTGCCCATGCTGCCCGCAATGGCGACCATTGCCGCTTCGGCGACGGTCAACCTGTGGATCTTGGCGCGTCATAAGTTGAGCGAATGGCATCATGATGGAGCCGCCGCCATCTATCTCGCTTTTGATATCCTGCAGCTGGCAGCGCTGCTCTACCTGACCGGCGGCCTGGATAATCCCTTCGCCTTGCTGTTTCTGGTGCCGGTAACCATCTCGGCCACGATCCTCAGCTTGCGCAGCACCATCCTGCTTGGTCTCCTGGCGCTGGTTTGCGTCTCACTGCTGGCGCTATTCCATTTGCCCCTGCCTTGGCCCGCACCGGGATTTGAGCTGCCGCAAATCTATGCCGCGGCGATATGGGTTTCACTGACATTGGGCACGGTCTTCTTGATGTTTTATGCCTGGCGGGTGGCTGAAGAGACCCGGCGCATGGCGGACGCCCTGGCCGCGACCCAGGCGCATCTGTCACAGGAACGGGAGTTATCAGCCTTGGGCGGCCTAGCGGCAGCGGCGGCCCACGAACTGGGTACACCGTTGGGCACCATCGCTTTGATTTCCAAGGAATTGTTGCATACGCAGCCGTTGGACAGCGAGGCCCATACGGATTTGGAGATCCTGAATGGCGAGATCGTGCGCTGCCGGGAGATCCTGGCCAGTTTGGCCCGCAACCCTTCCGCTGGCACCGATCCGGCGGTATCGAAAATGACCTTTGACGCCTTATTGACGGATATGGCGGCCCGCTATGGCGATGCTGACACGACCGTGGTGGTGACCGTCAAGGCCAATGTCGATCCCCCCTTGATCAAACGCAGTCCCGAACTGGTGCAGGGTCTGGGAAATCTGATCGAAAATGCCACGGAGTTCGCCCAGGACCAGGTTGATCTGGAGTTTACCTGGGGCGAAGACCAGGTGGAGTTGTCGATCAGTGATGATGGCCCTGGTTTCGCGGCAAATATTCTCGGTTTGTTGGGCGACCCTTATATCTCCACCCGGCCCGGCAGCGGCCGCATGGGGTTGGGCGTTTTCATCTCGAAGACCTTGCTGGAGCGAACCGGCGCCTCCCTGCATTTCTTTAACCGGCGGCAAGGCTTGGGCGCAACGGTTGTTATTCGCTGGCCAAGGCACATAATAGACCTCTCAATTGATAATTTCGGCAACGGAGCGGTTGAGGGCGGGCAATTGCAACAAGCGAGCCAAGGGGAATACTGACGATGCAAGGCGAAGGGTCTGGTGGAGCCGGGGCGGACGTGACGCGCTCCCTACTATTGGTCGATGATGATCAAGTTTGGCTGCAACGTCTGGCCGTGGCCATGGAGCGCCGCGGCTTTGCCGTTATCACGGCCAGTTCGGTGCAGGATGCCATCGCCCTGGCCCGCGAACATGCCCCGGACTATGCCGTGATTGATCTTCGCCTGGAAGACGGCAGCGGCCTTGACGTGGTCGGTGTCCTGCGCGGGGTCCGCCCTAACGGCCGCATCATCATGCTGACCGGCTATGGCAATATAGCGACCGCCGTGGCGGCGGTGAAGCTTGGCGCCGTCGACTACCTATCCAAACCGGTGGACGCCGATGCGATCGAAGCGGCACTGTTGGCCGGTGATGGCGAAAATCCGGCCCCGCCCGAGCGGCCGATGTCCGCCGACCGCGTGCGCTGGGAGCATATCCAGCGGGTTTATGAATTGTGCAACCGTAACGTTTCCGAGACTGCCCGGCAGTTGAACATGCACCGGCGCACCCTGCAACGCATCCTGGCCAAACGCTCGCCCAAGGAGTAGCGCCAGGAGGCGATGCGGACTGGCTTGGCGTTTCCGTATCAAACGGAAAGGCATCAGTCTTCGTCGAATTTGTTATCGGTTAGCACCGCCAGGGCGGCGATGGCCTCGGCGGCATCGGCGCCCGTGGCGCGGACCTCGATCTCCGTGCCAGGCGCCGCCGCCAACATCATCAAGCCCATGATGGAGCGGCCCGGCACTTCAACCCCCTGCCGGGTCACAAATATTTTGGCCTCAAAACATTCGGCGCAATTGACGAACTTGGCCGCCGCGCGGGCGTGTAGGCCGCGTTGGTTGATAACGTGGAGGGTTCGGCGAACCGTATCGTTACTCACTTGTCGCCTTGCAATAAAATGGAAGCGACATTGATGTATTTGCGGCCCGATTCCTGGGCCTTGGCCACGGCGCCGTGTAAATCGATCTCCTGGCGTACCTTGGCCAGCTTGATCAGCATGGGCAGGTTCATGCCCGCGATGACCTCCACGTTGGCGCGGTCCAACAGGGATATGGCGAGATTGGACGGTGTGCCGCCGAACATGTCGGTCAACAGAATAACCCCATTGCCCGTATCCACATCGTCCACCGCCTGTACGATCTCCTTGCGGCGCTGTTCCATATCATCATCCGGACCAATACTGACAGCGCGGATGGCCTCTTGCGGACCCACCACATGCTCCGTGGCGGCGATGAATTCATCCGCCAAACGGCCATGGGTCACTAAAACCATGCCAATCATTTATTGCCAGTCCCCCTCGGGCATTGTTTGGGAATTCGTTGGGCATCCGCTGAACATCTAATTGTCAACTCCGTTTACTGCTTGTCTGCATCGCGGTGGCGTACTTGTACTTCATGGCCTGCCGCCGTCAACCGCCGTGTCAATTCCTCGGCTGAAAAAACCGAACGGTGACGGCCACCCGTACAACCAATTGCCACCGTCAAATAGCTTTTTCCTTCCCGTTGATAAAGCGGTAAAAGAGTCTCCAGCATCTGGCTCAAGGATGCCAGAAATGGCTCGCAAGCCGGGTCGGCGGCGACATAGGCGCCAACGCCTGGGTCCCGGCCCGTCAAGGGCCGCAATTCTTCCACATAATGAGGATTGGCCAGGAAGCGCACATCAAAGACCAGATCCGCCTCCCGGGGCAGGCCTTGCCGATACGAAAACGATAACACGGATACCGCCAGATTGGGCGCATTGAACAGGCGAAAATGGCCGCCGACCAAGGCCCGCAATTCACCCGCGGTGAGATTGGATGTATCGATCAAAAGATCGGCCCGGTCCCTGATTGGCGCCAGCAATTGCCGCTCCCGCATGATGCCGTCCATCACGGGGCGGTCTTCGCCAAGGGGATGACGGCGCCGGGTCTCGGTAAAGCGGCGGGCCAGGACCTCGTTATCACAGTCCAGAAAAATCACGTTCATATCGATATCGCCGCGCGCCGCTAGCGGGGCTGTCGCCTGATCGAAGGCCTTGGCGGAGAAACTCCGCTGACGAAAATCCACGGCGATGGCAATGGCACGCTCGCTGCCGCCCCGCTGTTGGGTCAGTGGATACAGCAGGCTTTCGATCAGGGAGAGGGGCAGGTTATCAATCGCCTCATAGCCCACGTCCTCCAACGCCTTCAGGGACAGCGTCCGGCCGGCGCCCGAAAGCCCGGTAATCAGCGCCAGGCGTACCCGTGGCCGCATACCCTCCCTTGGCGGGGTGTCTTGCTGTTTCCTTGGAGCCTTTGCCGTCATGACCGCAAAATATCCTCATCAAGGACACGCACCAGCAGCGCGGCCTTGTCCGGCGCCGAAGCTTCGAATGGGGCACATGGGTATAGCGGTAGGCTAACGCCGTCAATCGTGCAGGTCGCCGCCTCCGGCAGGCGCGGCACATCGGCACTGTTACGCAGATCCAAAACCAAGCGCAGCTGCACCTCTTCCAGCGCATCGAGACGGATGATGCCGAGGCCGCGCACCTCGATCAAGCTCGCGATCGAGGCTGGTGCTTGGGCCCATAATTCATTTCCACGGCGGCTCAGTTGAACTTGATCATCGGCCACCAACCATGCATCCAAATGGGCCTGGCCCAGCAGGCGCAAGGCCAGGTCCGATTTGCCCGACCCTGGCGCACCTCGCAGCAGTACGCCGCAAGATCCGATGGCGACACAGGTTCCGTGTATCAAGCTCATTACGGCAACAAGACTGCGCTCTTGGCTTTAGTTATGCAACAACCTTAGGCGCTACCATGAAGCACCCTAATAGCCTATCGTTGATAGTTGTTCGCAGGGCTATAACCACGGCGCCGGATTTCTTCAGCCTTCGATCATAGTGCCAACGCCGGCGGCGGTGAAGGCTTCTAACAGCAGCACATGCGGCAGGCGGCCATCCAGGATGTGAGCCGCACCGACGCCTTGGGCCACGGCGCTAAGACAGGTCTCCAGCTTCGGGATCATGCCGCCCTTGATGACGCCGTCGCGAGTCAACTGATCCGCCTGATCCGCCGTCATCTTCGAGATCAGCTCGCCGTCGCCATCCAGTACCCCAGCGATGTCCGTCAGCATCACAAGCTTGGATGCCTTCAAGGTCTCGGCGATCTTGCCGGCCGCCGTGTCGGCATTGATGTTATAGGTCTCGCCGTTCTCGCCCACGCCAATGGGGGCGATTACAGGTATCAGGTCCGATTGTGCAAAGGTCTGCAACAAAGTGGGGTTGATCCGCACCGGTTCACCGACGAAGCCCAGGTCCAGGACTTTTTCAATGTTGGAATCGGGATCCTGGGTGGTGCGTTTCAATTGCCGTGCCTCGATCAGGCGGCCGTCCTTGCCCGAGATGCCGACCGCGACGCCCCCCGCGCCATTGATCGCCGTCACCACCGCCTTGTTGATGGAGCCCGACAACACCATCTCGACAATATCTACGGTGTCGGCATCGGTGACGCGCAGGCCGTCGATAAACGAGCTTTGAATTTTCAGACGCTCCAGCATGGCGCCGATCTGCGGCCCGCCGCCGTGCACCACCACCGGGTTGATGCCGACCTGTTTCATCAACACCACATCGCGGGCGAACTGATCCGCCAGCGCCGTATCACCCATGGCATGGCCGCCATATTTGATAACGAACGTCTGCCCAGTGAAGCGGCGCATATAAGGGAGCGCCTCGGCCAGGGTGCGGGCGGTGTGCAATTGATCTTCGTGTTGTTGGTCAGTCATGATACTGTTTTTAGCGTACTCATTCTTTATCCGCCAGCGCAGCGATGGAGGTGCGGGCCGCTTCGAGGCCCAGCTGCTTGGCGGCTGAAGTTGCCAGAATTTCCGGATGGGCGGCACCGTGCCGGGCGATCTCCGTCGCCACCCCTTGCTCGATCTTGGCCAGGGCGCCAGCCTTTTCCTTGTCCACCTTGGTCAAAACGACTTGATAGACCACCGCCGCATTGTCCAACACCTCCATCACCTTGCGGTCCGGCGCGCCGATGCCGCGCCGGGCATCGATCAACAGGCAGACCCGGCGCAGATTGATCCGGCCTTTCAAATAATCCTCGATTAACTGATTCCAGCGTGCGATCTCTTCCTTGCCGGCCCTGGCATAGCCATAGCCGGGTAGATCCACCAACATCAATTCCCCACCCAAACGGAAGAAATTAACCTCCCGCGTCCGCCCCGGCGTGTTCGAGGTCCGGGCCAGGGAGTTGCGGTTGGTCAGGGCGTTCAGAAAGCTGGATTTTCCAACGTTGGAGCGGCCGGCAAAGGCGACCTCGGGTAGTTCCGCCTTGGGCAGATCCGCCTCGGTGCGCACGCCCATAACGAATTCGCATTCCTGGGTGAATAGCAGCCGGCCCCGCTCGATAGCGGCCGCCGCCGTGGCCGCATCGTCAGCGTTGGCAAATTCCTCTGCCATCTACTTCGGCTTAATCGGCACGCCCATGCGCTTCATGATGATGTATTGTTGGGTCACTGAAAGCAGGTTGTTCCAGGTCCAATAGATCACCAGGCCGGCGGGGAAACTGCCAAGCAAGAAGGTAAAGAACAGCGGCATGAATAGGAAAATCTTGGCCTGCACCGGATCGGCGGGCTGGGGGTTCAGCAATTGCTGGGCATACATGGAGATACCCATGAAGACGGGCCAGATGCCGATCAGCAGGAACTGCGGTGGGTCCCAGGGAATGGCGCCGAATAGGGTGACAAGATACATCGGGTCAGGTGCGGAGAGATCGTGGATCCAGCCAAAGAACGGCTGATGGCGCATCTCGATGGTCACGAACATGACCTTGTAGAGCGCAAAGAACACCGGGATCTGCAACATGATCGGCAGACAACCCGAGGCGGGATTGACCTTTTCCTTCTTGTACAGGGCCATCATTTCCTGGTTCATCTTTGTCCGGTCGCCGCCATGGCGCTCCTTGAGCTTGGTCATTTCCGGCTGCAGGGCCTTCATCTTGGACATGGACTTGTAGGATTTGTTGGCGAGCGGGAAGAAGATCGCCTTGACACAAACGGTCAGCAACAGGATCGCCAGACCGAAATTGCCCAGCATCTTGAAAAAATAGTCCAGGACGAAAAACAGCGGCTTGGTCAGGAAATAGAACCAGCCGAAATCCACCGCTAGATCAAAGCGGGCAATGCCTAGTTGTACTTCATAGCGGTCAAGGAGGTTGACCTCCTTGGCGCCGACGAAGATATGGCTCACCGTCTGCGCCGTGGCGCCCGGCGCGATCACTTGCGGCGCCTGGGTCATGAAGTCGGCCTGGTAGGTATCCTGTTTGTTTGGCTGGCTATAACGGAACGTGCCCGTATACGGCTCCTTCTGATCGGGGATCAGCGCGGCCAGCCAATATTTGTCGGTGATGCCAATCCAGCCGCCGGTGCTCTTCGTGGCGTCCGCCGGGCCTTCCTGCAGATCGTCATAATCGACCTCTTTCAAGGTATCGTTAAAGACCGCCAGGGGACCTTCATGCAGGATATAGAAGCCCAATGTATCGGGTGTATGCGTACGCGCTATACGGCCATAGGGGTGGGTTGAAATGGCCTGGGTGGAACTGTTCTCCACCCGCTGGGTCACTGTCATCATAAAATTGTCATCGATTTCGATGACTTGGATGAAACGCACACCCTGGCCGTTGTCCCAGCTCAAGGTCAGGGGCCGGGACGGCTGCACGGAGGGGTGGTCGGCCTGCCAGACGGTTTTGCTGTCGGGTACCTTTAGCTCGCCGATGGGGATCCAGCCAAACTGGCCAAAATAGGGCCGTGGCGCGTCTTGCGGCGAAAACAGGGTGACAGCGGGACTGCCGTCGTCAATCGTCGTCTTGTAATCCAACAGGGTCAAATCATCGATGCGGCCGCCCTTGAGGGCTATGGAGCCGCCCAGCCGTGCACCATTGACGGGTACGCGCGGCAATCGTTTCAATGCCGCGTTCCGGGTGGCACCAGGTGCTGCGTGCATGGCGGGTGCGCCGGGTATGCTGCCTGTGGTAGGTGCGCCAGGGGCGCCCGACTGCGCCGGCGCGGTGGGGATAAGCGAACCGTCCGGGCCTTGGCTGGCTTCCTTCGCCTGCTCTGCCGCTTGTTGTTCCGCCAACCGCTGCATGCGTTCCTGCCTCGGCGCCTCGAAAAAGAATTGAAAGCCGAGCAGAATAGCCAGGGACAGGCCGATGGCGATAATTAGATTACGTTGATCAGACATGTGGGGTCGCTTTATCGATTTCGTAGTATGACCGGCACCCGGTCAAAGGAATATCAGAATGGATGTCGCTTGTCGGCGCTATCGAACGATCCAGGCGCGAGGGCACGGGATCAAGACCATGGCCGCCCCATGGATGGCAGCGCAACAGACGCCGCAAGGTCAGCCAGCTGCCGTGTACCGGGCCATGCACCTGCAAGGCTTCCAGGCCATAGTGAGAGCAAGAGGGCAGATACCGGCAGCGCTCCGGGATCAGAGGCGCCAACAAGTAGCGGTAAGCCATGATCAGGCCGCGCAAAAACTGGTTGACGAGATTGCTCATAAGGCCGCCCCCGTCTCGGCTTCTCCGGCCAGGCTTTTGGTCCGCCGTAAAGCCGTTAGCAGATCCGCCAGCAAATCGGCGTAGGACCGGCGCAGGGTCGCCTTGCGTCCAATCAGCACATAATCACGGTGAGGAGCGGCGTGCTTGGGCATGACCTCGGTAACGGCCGCGCGCAAACGCCGTTTGATGCGGTTGCGCGCCACGGCGTTGCCGACTTTCTTACTGGCCGTGAAGCCAATACCCACGGTCGCCTCCATTCCTTTGCCGGCACCGCTGGCCTGTCCCTCGGCTACTTGCAGGACAAGTCCAGGTGCGGCGAACCGCCGGCCCGCCCTGGCAACGCGCAAAAAGTCCACGCGCCTTTTCAGGCGCACGAGCCCCAATTCATTGTACCGCATTTCGCCGTGCCCCAATTCGTCACGCGCAGTTCCACCATGCCCAGAATTCCACGGGAAATCGGGCCGGTATAATCCTATGCCGAAAGTTGCTTGCGGCCCCTTGACCGGCGTTTTGCCAGAAGACGGCGGCCACCAACGGTCGACATGCGATGACGAAAACCATGCCGACGCTTGCGAACTAGTCTGCTGGGTTGGAAGGTACGTTTCACCCCTCAACCTCCATTCAATTATTCGGCCCATCAGGGGCCTAAAACAAGACGCGCTGTATACGGTTTCAATGACCAGAAGTCAACGCCGCCGGGATGTCTTAAGCCGCTGTTTTATCATGCCGTGATCAAGATGACAGGCGGGATGGACACCGTACGCGGTAACATGTCACGCCAATGTCATCACAATTTGCTCATAACCCCTGCATTTAACTCTATTGCAGCCGTAGTTCAGAGTATGCTTTGCGCTATTATCAAGCCGAAGACATTTTGTGGGGTAGTGCCATGAGGGGCAAGGGCCGGGCGGACATAGACGGCGATACCGCCGATGTATCGCCACCGTTATTGTCGTTGCGCCGGTTGTGGCCCCTGTTGGTGCTGGCAGCGGGCCTGATCGGCTTTTGGGCCCTGGATGGCGACCGCTATCTGAGCCAGGACAGTTTGCGCCTGTACCGCACCGATCTGGCGGAATACGTGACCCATCACACGGTTTTCATGGCCCTATGTTTTCTTGTTGCCTATACGGTGATGGTGGCGTTCTCACTGCCGGGTGGAATGATGCTGACCATCACGGGCGGCTTTCTTTTCGGCTCCATCATGGGGGCGGCCCTGGTGGTTATCGGCGCCACCATTGGCGCCACCATCATTTTTCTGATCGCCAAGACAGCCCTGGGTGACCCATTGCGGGCCAGGGCCGGGCGGGCACTGCTGAAAATGGAGGCAGGATTTCAGGAAAACGCCTTCAACTATTTGCTGGTCTTACGTTTGATTCCGTTGTTTCCGTTTTTTCTGGTCAATCTAGTGCCGGCCTTCCTTGGCATGAAACTGCGCGACTATATCCTGGCGACCTTCATCGGCATCATTCCCGCCACCTTCGTCTTCGCGCAAGTCGGCACCGGCCTGGACAGCCTGTTGGAGAGCAGAGATGAACTGAGCATTAGGTCGATCATGACGAACGATATACTGGCCGCCATGATCGGATTGGCGCTATTGACGGCCTTGCCGCTGCTTTACAAATTTTATCAGGCCCGCAAGCGCGATGGCGGTGGTGGAGGTGGGCGACATGAACACCAGAATAGCGGTTGATATCTGTGTCATCGGCGCCGGTTCCGGCGGGCTCAGCGTCGCCGCCGGGGCCAGTCAGCTCGGCGCCTCCGTCGCTCTGGTGGAGCGGCATTTGATGGGCGGCGATTGCCTGAATTTTGGCTGCGTGCCCTCCAAGGCCTTGCTGGCGGCGGGCAAGTCAGCGCAAAACATCGCGGATGCGGGGCGCTTTGGCATAACCAGTGCCGCGCCGGGCATCGACCAAAAGGCCGTGCGCCAGCACGTGCGTGATGTCATCGCGGCAATAGCGCCGCATGATTCCATCGAACGCTTCCGCGCCCTGGGTGTCAATGTAATCCAAGGCGCGGCGCACTTCACCGGCCCGCGGGAAATCGAGGCCGCTGGCCGGACTATCAAGGCCCGGCGCTTTGTCATCGCCACCGGCTCCTCGCCCGTGGTGCCGACGATCGCCGGTTTAGAGGACGTGCCGTATCTGACCAACGAGACCCTGTTTGAATACGACCAACCCATGGCGCACCTGATCGTTATTGGCGGCGGACCGATTGGGGTTGAGATGTCGCAAGCCCATCGGCGCCTGGGCGTGGCGGTCACCTTGATCGAGAAAACCCAGCTGCTGTCCAAGGATGACCCCGAATTGACCCAGGTGGTGCATGATCGACTGCTCGAAGAAGGCGTGGGGGTGCTGACAGGCATTGGCGTGGAAGGCGTTGCCGCGGCCGACGCCGGCGTAACGGTGCAATTGGACAATGGCAACAGCGTGGCGGGCAGCCATCTCCTCGTCGCCGCCGGGCGCAAGGCCAATGTGGAGGGACTGAACCTGGAAGCCGCCGGCGTCAATTATAGCCCCCGAGGCATCACGATGGATGCCCGTCTGCGCACCACGAACAAGAAAATCTTTGCCATCGGCGATGTCGCCGGCGGCTTGCAATTCACCCATGTGGCTGGCCACCACGCGGGTATCGTAATCCGTAATGCCCTGTTTCGCCTGCCTGCCAAGGCCAAGCCGCCGGCCTTTGTGCCTTGGGTGACATATACCGATCCGGAACTGGCCCACGTCGGCCTAAGCGAGGAAGATGCCAGGGCGAAGGCGGGCAAGATCAATATTCTGCGTTTTCCCTTCGCCGAGAACGATCGCGCCCAGGGGGAGCGCGACACCGACGGCCTGATCAAGATCATCACCGCGAAGAACGGCAAGATTCTAGGTGTTTCCATGGTCGGACCACACGCCGGCGATCTGATCCAGGCTTGGGTTTTGGCGCTGGAAAAAAAGCTGAAGATCGGCGCCATGGCCGACATGATCTGGCCCTATCCCACCTTTGGCGAAGTCGGCCACCGCGCCGCCGGCAGTTATTTCATGCCCAAGCTGTTCACCGGCCGCACCAAGGGGATCGTGAAGTTTCTGGCTAAGTTTGGCTAGAAATCATCAGGCGCTGGCGGCGTCCAGTCTGGCGATATCGCCGATGTCGAGCGCCACATCAACGGATTTCAACAATTCGTCCAATTGCGCCAAATTCGTGGCGGAGGCGATGGGTGCGCACACACTAGGTCGCGCCATCAACCACGCTATAGCCACCTGTCCCGGTTTGGCGCCATGTTTATCCGCTATCTCGTCCAGCGCCGCGATGACGCCAAGGCCTTGGTCATTAAGGTATTTTTCGACCCGGGAACCACGTGTCCGCCCTGCCATATCGGCTTTGGTACGATATTTTCCGGTCAGAAATCCGCTGGCCAGCGAATAGTACCCGATAACACTGACATTTTCCGCCAGGCACAAATCCTCCAGCGCGCCTTCAAGGCTGCCGCGTTCAACAAGGCTGTACATGGGTTGCAGGCTTTGATAGCGCGGCAAGCCTTTTTGGCTCAGATCCAACGCCTCTCCAAGGCGCTCTGCGTTAAAGTTGGAAGCGCCAATTTCGCGCACCTTGCCCTGCTCTATCAGCCGCGCATAGGCTTCCAGGGTCGCCTCCACCGGCGTGTCCGGATCATCCTTGTGGCATTGATATAGATCGATGTAATCAGTCTTCAGCCGCCTCAGGGACGCCTCTACCGCCTCCACCATGTATTTGGGCGACAGACCAACCTTGTCCGGACCCATTTCCATGCCGAATTTCGTCGCGATAACGACCTTGTCGCGGCCGCCCCGGCTGGCTAGCCAATTGCCGATGATGGTCTCGGATTCGCCGCCGTTATTGCCTTCGTTCCAGCGCGAATACACATCCGCCGTATCGATGAAATCGAATCCCGCCCCCACGAAGGCGTCGAGAATTCTGAACGACATTGCCTCATCGGTGGTCCACCCAAAGACATTGCCGCCAAATGCGATCGGCGCGACATTCAGCGAAGACGCCCCTAGTTGCCGTTTTTCCATGGTGTATGGGTCTCCCAGAATAGTGCGAGCATCACGCGGTATGAGTTTCCGCACCGCAGACTAAACATGGATAACCGTGACCGCAATCCAATTTCCCTGACAGCGTTGCCCCGATCATATTCGGTTTCACCACTAGTTTCTGTGCTCTACCAGCCATTTCGAGGCAGCTTTCCGCGCCGCTGAAATCTGGGCTTTCGTTAATTGCTGCGACACTTCGTGTCCTGCCTTGATGGCCTCTGCCTGCTTTCCTGTAGCGGCAGTATCGTACCACATGAAGGTTTTCAAATCATTCTTGGGGACGCCCAATCCAAGTTCATGGATCAGACTAACTTGAAATTGTGCTCCTGCAAGCCCCCTTCTCCTCGACCGTCGAGCGCACAACACGGCCAAGGTGATCTTGGATGCGGTCATCATCAATCTGAATTACATTGCTCAATTCCGTCGTCTTGCTATCATCGTCCATAGTGGTTCCTCTCTTCTTGTCAGGGGTTGATTCTCAGCAAACCAATCCTAACCAGAGTCGGAACTACTGCCTCAAATAATCTGCGCAACTTTCTTTACGGAATCCTATGCGCCACGGCTCTGGCGCTCCGTTCTTGGAAGCGGACTATATTGCCAAAATTATTCAGCATCCTGTGCTTCCAGCAACTTAGACGCATCATGTCTTAAATCATTAATGTCATCTTATTGCGACGCGTTGGATCGTAATGTTGAATTCACGAATTAGGGTCTGGGCTAGACTGTAACAGTCAAGAAGCGCCCTAAAAGTCGCTTGGAGGCATCATGCCGCAGGGGGCCAGCGCAGCCGCCACGGCGGCTTTTAGACGGGCCAGGCCGGCCTCGTCCGAGGCTTCGCAGCGGACCACTAATGCCGGCTGGGTGTTGGAGGCGCGCAGCAGCCACCAACCGTCAGGCGTCGAGACGCGGGCGCCGTCAATGTCGGAGAAATCGGCGCCCCGGGCCCGCAGGGCGGCGACGACTTCATCAACCACCTGGAATTTGCGCGTGTCATCGCAATCAAAGCGAACCTCGGGCGTATTGACCATATGCGGCAGACTGTCGCGCAATTCGGCGACGCTTTGTCCGGAGCGGGCCACGGTATCAAGGAACCGCACCGCCACATAGAGCGCGTCATCGAAGCCGTAGTATTTATCGGCAAAGAAAATATGCCCACTCATCTCACCGGCGAGTGGCGAGCCGGTCCCCGCCATCTTGCTTTTGATCAGGGAATGCCCTGTCTTGTACATCAACGGCTGGCCGCCCAGGCGGGCAACCTCGTCGAACAGGATCTGGCTGGCCTTGACATCGGCGATAATCGTGCTGCCGGGGCTTTCCGCGAGAACATCGCGCGAGAGCAAGGCCAATAGCTGATCACCCCACAAAATCCGCGCCTGGCCGTCAATGACCCCGATACGGTCGCCGTCACCATCGAAGCCGATGCCCAGGTCCAGCTTGTCTGCTGTTACCGCCTGTTGCAATTGCACCAGATTCTCGGCCACCGTCGGGTCCGGATGATGGGACGGAAAAGTGCCGTCGACGACCTCGTTCAAGGGCATATGCTTGCCGGGCAGGCGAGCGATCAAATCGGGCAGAATGTCACCGGCCACGCCATTGCCGCAATCCCAGGCGACGGCAAGCGGAACATCCGTGGTATAGGCGGCCACCAGTTCGTCCAGATAGGCCGGGCGCACATCGTGATCCTCCGCAGCGCCGGCGCCGTCCGGCCAATTGCCGGCTTCGGCCAGGCGGCCCAATTCCTGGATCTGATCGCCAAAAAATGCCTTGCCGCCAAGCATCATCTTGAAGCCGTTGTAATCGGAAGGATTATGCGAGCCGGTGATCATAACACCCGCATCGGCGGCAAGATGATAGACCGAGAAATACAGCATGGGCGTGGGGCCGCGGCCAACGCGCAAGGCGTCGATGCCAGCGGCGTTCAGGCCAAGAACCACATTTTCCGCCATTTCCACCGATGTCAGCCGGCCATCGTAGCCGACCGCGACGCGTCTGCCCCCCTGGCGGGCCACGACGGACCCGAAGGAACGGCCAACCGCATAGGCATCCGCCGCCGACAGGGTATCGCCGACGATGCCGCGCACGTCATATTCGCGCAGGACCGAGGCGTGAAAGCTGTGATTTCGCATGCTCTACCTAACTGTGGATTCTTAGGTTTGGATTTCAGGCCTGGACCGCCGGGCGACCGATGGAAAAATAGCTAAAGCCGTGCTTCCGCATATTCGCCGGGTCGTAAATATTGCGCATGTCAACCATGACCGGCGCCTTCATTAACTCCTTCACACGCGGTATGTCCAAAGCCCGATAGGCGTTCCATTCAGTGATAATCGCCAGGGCATCGGCATCGACCAGGGCGTCATAGGCGTCATCACAGAATTCTACGCCGTCCAACATACCGCGCGCCTCGTCCATACCTTCGGGGTCATGGGCGCGGACCCGCGCGCCCGCCGCGAGCAGGGCGGGGATAATGTCCAGGCTGGGGGAATCGCGCATATCGTCCGTATTCGGCTTGAAGGTCAGACCCAAAACGGCAACGGTCCTGCCCACCAACGAGCCGCCGCAGGCATCGATGATCTTTTGCGCCATGTCCCGCTTGCGTTGATCATTGACCTCCACGGTGGCCTTGACGATTTTCATGGGCAGATCAAGCCCCTCCGCCGTCCGCAGCAACGCCACGGTATCCTTGGGAAAGCAAGAGCCGCCATAACCGGGGCCCGCGTGCAGGTACTTGCTACCAATACGACCATCCAGGCCGATGCCACGGGCCACATCCTGAACGTTGGCGCCCACCTGTTCGCACAGATTGGCGATCTCGTTGATGAAGGTAATTTTAGTAGCCAGAAAAGCATTCGCGGCATACTTGATCAGTTCCGCCGTCTGCCGGGCGGTGAACATCACCGGTGTCTCGTTCAGAAAAAGGGAGCGGTAAAGCTCGCGCATGACCTCGCGAGCGCGCTCGCTTTCGGTGCCGACCACGACACGGTCGGGCCGCATGAAATCAGCGATCGCCGCCCCCTCTCGCAGAAACTCAGGATTCGAGGCAACGTCGAATTCCGCATCCGGCCTGGTTTCGCCGACAATCCGGGCCACTTCCGCGCCGGTGCCCACGGGCACGGTGGATTTGGTAACGATCACCGTATAACCATCAAGCGCCGCCGCCACTTCCGCCGCCGCCGCATGGACATAGGACAGATCGGCATGGCCATCGCCCCGGCGCGATGGTGTACCCACAGCGATGAAAACCGCATCCGCCTCGGCCACCGGCTGTTTCAAATCGGTGGTGAATGACAGGCGTCCGGCGGCGACATTGCTTGCCACCAGTTCATCCAGGCCCGGTTCAAAAATTGGAATCCGGCCCGCCAACAAGGCTCCGATCTTGCCAGCATCCTTGTCGACACAGGTTACATTATGGCCAAATTCCGAAAAACAGGCCCCTGATACCAGTCCAACATAACCGGTGCCAATCATCGTCACGTGCATACTGCGCTCCGCCTCAAATTCTCATGCCGCTCGCGGGTGCGCGAGCTTAGGCATCTTTAGCTTATATCCGATAAATATTTTCCAAGACCTTCCCGCAGGTCATCACGGTCCAGACCAAAGGCGACGGTCGCCTTCAAGAATCCCAGCTTGTCGCCACAGTCGAAGCGCGTGCCTTCAAAGCGCAGGCCGTGAAACGGTTGCGCACCGATCAACTGGGCCATGGCATCGGTCAACTGGATTTCCCCACCGGCACCTTTTTCCTTGCGTCCCAGATATTCAAACACTTCCGGCATCAGAATATAGCGTCCGATCACGGACAAGGTGGATGGTGCCTCCACCGGGTCGGGTTTTTCCACCAGCCCGCGAACTTCCGCCAGGTGGCCGTCGTCGCTGCCTACATCCAGGATACCATAGCGCGCCGTATGTTCGCGCGGCACATCCATCACCGCCACCATGTTGCCGCCGATTTCAGCGGCGGCATCCGACATTTGTTTCAGACAGGGCGTTTTGCTTTGGATCAAGTCATCCGCCAGCAGAACGGCGAATGGCTCGTTGCCCACCAGATTGCGGGCACACCAGACCGCGTGGCCCAAGCCGAGGGGTTCCTGTTGCCGGGTATAGGCGACCTGTCCGGCGGCGGGAATGGCGGCCCGCAACGCCGCCAATTCCTCCGTCTTATCGCGTGCCGACAAAAGGTCCTCCAACTCATAGGAATGATCGAAATGATCCTCGATCGCCGCCTTGCCCCGGCCGGTGACAAAAATAAACTCTTCCACCCCCGCCGCCGCGGCCTCTTCCACCGCATATTGGATCAAAGGTTTGTCGACGATGGGCAGCATTTCCTTCGGCAACGCCTTGGTCGCCGGTAGGAACCGCGTGCCCAAACCGCCCACTGGAAAAACCGCTTTGCGTACCCGCATGTCTATCCAACCCGTTCATTTGTCCTGTAACAATCCTGAACCGAGCTTCTGCCATGTGCCGGGCGGTTGCGCAAGATGCGCCGTCACGCTCTGAGCAATAAATCCTTGGCTTGATTGATCTTTGCCGCCAGGTACGAGGATCCACCCTTGTCAGGATGCAGCTTCAGCATCAGGCGCTTGTGGGCCTCGCGGATCTCGCTGGGGGATGGATTGATATCCAAGCCCAGGACCTCCCGGGCCTCGTCATGGGTCATGGCGCCGCCCGAGTCTGGATGCCCGCCGGCATGATCCGCGCCACCCTGTTCGCCCGCATGCTCTCGCCACGCATCGCCCTGGGTGCGGTCTAGATAGGCTTTCAATATTTGCGCCGCCTCGCCATCACGGCGCCGGCATTCATCCAGCAATTCGATCAATTGGGTCAGGTTCAGATTGTTCAACTCGCGGCCCGCAAAAGTGCCTTGCAGTACCTCACCCCGCATGGCGCCGCTGTCGTGGTCCAGAGTCATGCGTAGATATTCGGTTTCCACGTTGGAGCTGCGCCCCGTCGAGGGGCCTGACCCGCCGCTGATCCGTGGTCCCAACTTGGGCAAGGCCCAGCGGCGCAAAAAACCGGCCGCGACAAAGGCCAGCGGCAAGCCAAGGGCAAAGCGCCCGGTCAACAGGAAAAACAACGCGGCAGCGGCACAAACGCCAAAGCCCAGATAGCGCACGGCCTTGGCCAGGAATTTCGGCTCGGCATTCAGCAGTATCTTGCCCATTAATCCCAGCGCTGCCAACAGGCAGACGCCCAAAATGAAATAGCCGATCATGACGCCTTTGGCCCCATCTGATGGGCGATTTGCAAAATCGCCTGTCCCTTGCCATGGGAGAAATCGGAAAGCGCCTTGCGGCCGCCGGCGGCATAGACTGCCACGGCGGCCAGCAAATCGCGCAATTGCGCCGCCGAGTTGGCATCGAAACGGCAATAGGCGCCCCGGGTTAGGGTCGCGATCTGTTTAAAGACGCGGCTGGCGGTCGGTTCCAGCCCCTCATGAAACAGGAAGCACGGCACGCCGAGCACGCCCAGTTTGCCGGCCACGGCGCAGACCTGGTCCACGTCTTCTTCCAGACAATCGCCCACAAAGACCAAGGCATTGATCCGTTGCTTGGAGGTTTCACGCACCGCATAGCGCAACAGCCGCTCCACCTGGGTCTGCCCGCCAAGGCAGCGCACCTTGGTCATATAGGGGATCAGATCGGCGGAGCTGGAAATCCATGGCGTGGCGCGAAAATCCTTGTAGCCCCGATAATAGGCCAACTGCACATCCAGTCCGCCCAGGGCTGCGGTTTGGGCAAACATGTCGCCTTGAATTTGACAAGCGGTGTCCCAGCTCGGTTCCCGGCTGGCGGTGGCGTCCATTGCGAACAACAGCCTGCCGCGCGTATTGGCGGCATGCGCCGTGGGCGTGGCTGCCAGTTTGTTCAGGAAACCCTGAACTCCCGTATCACCGCCCTTCTCCGTTATGTCGCGCTTATCCTTCGCCATCACCATATTACATTGTATGCGGCGGCGCGTTGTCCAGTGCCAGTATTTTTTGGACCTATTCCACGATGATCTTGGCGTCTGGATTGAAGGCATGAAAGGCGAAGGCGAAGTCGACCCGGTAATTCACATCCACCAGCTTTCCGTTCTCCCCACGCCGTTGCACCAGCACATTGCCGACCTCCCTGCCTTCCGCGATAACCATGCTGTCCAGAGCTGAATTCTGGCCATATTCAAAGGTTAGTATCAGCCCGTCCTCTGTCTCTATCCGTTCCTTGATCTGTAGGAAATCAACCGACCAGGCGCGCATACCTACTGCAACGACGCGGGTCAGGGGGGCAATGACGTCCGGCAGCTTGCCCCGGTACAAAAACGGTGTATGTGCGGAATCATACCCCTGATAGGGATTCATGCCATAGCGCCGCATGTCGGGATCGGTCGGCACCAGCACCTGGCCCTTGGGGGCGCGAGCCTTGAACTTGGCGAAAGATTCCAAGCGGGCGGGCAAGAAACGTAATTTTTGGCCCGTCCTCTCGCCAATTATGGCTTCGCCGGTAAACTGTTGCCACCAGCTTTCGCTCTGCCGGTCGTACATCACCAAATCGGAAAATCGCAGTTTACCCGTGGTGCCGAATTCCAAGGTAACTCCGTCCACTCGGCGATCAAACACCACCGCCGCGTTGCACAGAGGGCAGAACGTGACCGCCACCGGCACGCCATCGACGATATCATTGACGATTTCATGCCAGATCAGAATGGACAGGGGATAGGCCCGACTTTTGCCTTTGATGGTCAGGCCCACAACCGGCTCGGTCGGGGCGAAGCCCTTGGCCGCGCCCACCGCCACATAGCGGGGTTCGTCGATGGATGGGATGCGGTCCTTCGTGACCCCACCCGACATGATCTCGTCAAACGGAACCGCATGCTTGGTGAAATCCGTATTGGGCCATTCCCGGCTCCATTGCCGTGGGTTGGCCTGAGACGTTCCAGGCACCACGAATATGGCCAGGGCAGCCAAGGCTATTGGGGCTGCGATTGATAGAAAGGGTCGCATGACGTCTCCTCCAAATAATTTCCGCCATGTTCGCTGGCCAAATGGCTGGACGCAAGTCACAGGTTCTTGACCAAGACCCTTCCGCAGGCCAAGTTGCGCGCCATGATTGATCGTGTAGACAGTATCGTTGTCGGCGCCGGCGTGGTCGGCCTGGCCATCGCCCGGCAGTTGGCCCTGGCCGGCGATGAAGTCATCGTAATTGAGGCCGCCGATATCATCGGCAGCGGCAGCTCTTCGCGCAACAGCGAGGTGATCCATGCCGGCATCTATTACGCCCAGGACAGCCTGAAGGCCCGGTTCTGTGTTTCCGGCAAGGCCAAGCTATACGAATATTGCGCCACCCATGGCGTAGGCCACCGCAATTGCGGAAAGTTAATTGTCGCGACCTCAATCGAGGAACTGGAAATTCTCGACGGGATCAAGGCCAAGGCGGCGGCCAATGGCGTTGACGATCTGTATAAAATTAGCGCCGGGAAAGCGATGGCGCTGGAACCAGCCCTGTCCTGCACCGGGGCGCTGGTCTCACCATCCACCGGCATTATCGACAGCCACGGCCTAATGCTGGCCTACCAGGGGGAGGCGGAGGACCATGGCGCCGTCATCGCCTTCAACAGCCGCGCCATAGGTGGCCGGGTCTTGTCCGATGGCATTGCCGTACGGGTCACCGATAACACCGGGACCGAGATGGAGCTGGCCTGCACGCGGTTGATAAATGCCGCCGGGCTTTACGCCCAGCCCCTGGCGCGGACCATCGAAGGGCTGGACCCGGCAACAGTGCCAGCGCTGTACTATTGCAAAGGCAACTATTTTTCTCTTGCCGGCAGGCAACCATTTTCGCGGCTGATTTATCCGGTGCCCGCCTCCGCCTCCCTCGGCGTTCATCTGACTGTCGATCTGGCTGGCCAGGCCCGATTTGGCCCCGATCAGCAATGGCTTGATGATGAGGTGGTGGATCTGTACGAACCTATTGATTACGTCGTGGCACCCAGCCGGGGAGTGGTCTTCTACGAAGCCGTGCGCCGCTACTACCCCGCTCTGCCGGACAATTCGCTGCAGCCTGCCTACAGCGGCATGCGGGCCAAGCTGCAGCGGCCTGCCGGCGGGGTCGAAGATTTTCTGATCCAGGGTCCGGATAGCCATGGTGTCACAGGTTTGATCAATCTCTATGGCATTGAATCGCCGGGCCTGACTTCATCCCTGGCGATCGCCGAATATGTGGGCAAGCTGTTGTCGGAATGAGCATGGCTTGCGGCCTTGGCCGAGCAATGAGATAGTTCGCACGAAGTATCTTTTGGGAATGGGAATAGGCAGGGTTTCGATGCGCAGTTTTTTTGACGGTAAGCGGCGGTGTCCGCTGTTGGCGGTGCTCATTGCGTCAATGATTGTCCTGAGCTTGCCGATGACCCAGGCTGGTGCCGAGAGCCGCTATAATGATTGGGAAGTATGGACCTCCGCCGCCAACGCGGTGCTGCCGGCAAAACGTGGAAAATTGGGGCCGTTCCGCATGAATATCGCCGCCGGAGCGGCGGCAACGCCTGAATATCTCGGCTCCGACACAATAGCGTCAAAACCGTTACCTCTGTTGGATGTCAATTATGCCGGCACCTTGTTTCTTTCAACCCAGCAAGGTGTCGGCTGGAACATGTGGCGCAAGCGGACCTCGCGGGCCGGACCAAGGATTACCTTTGATTTTGGCCGCAATGCCGCCGATGCGCCTAGTTTAGCGGGTTTGCCTGATATTGAGCTGGGCACCGAGATCGGCCTGTTTTTCGAAAGCTTCGTCGCCTCCTGGCGTTTCAAAGGAGATATCCGTAAAGAGATCGGCGGCGGCCATGGCGGCTTTTTGATCAATGGTGAGGCGGCCTGGGGCAGCCGTTGGTCGAAAAACGCATCGCTAATCCTGGGTATGCGCACGACCTTCATGGACGACACCTATGCGGAAAGCTATTTCGGCGTTGCCGCGGCCAACTCCACCGCCGGCCATGCCACCTATACGCCCACGGGAGGCTTTCGTGACGTCAACGCCTACGTCCAGTTGGTCTATGATTTTACCCAGGCCATCTATGTGGCGACGGAATTACGCGGCACCACTCTGATGGAACAGGCCGCCGACAGCCCCCTGGCCGAGAGCGACGCCTTTTTTACCGGCTCGGTCATGGTTGGCTACCGCTTTTAATGGCTGCCAAGGCGGGCACTGAAATGACGGCACGTGCGGTCCGCACCGCCGCTCAGGCACAGCGCATCGTCAAACAACGGGGCCTGGATTACGTCAAGGTAGGAGTGTTCGATACCGACGGCGTCCTGCGGGGTAAATTCATGGGCGCCGAGAAATTCTTCTCCGCCCTCAAGCATTCAGGCTTCGGTTTCTGCGATGTGGTGCTGGGTTGGGACAGTGCCGACCAGCTTTACGACAATGCTTCCTATACAGGTTGGCATACCGGCTATCCGGATGCACAAGTCCGCATTCTGCCTGATAGCTGCCGCGAGCAGCCGTTCGATTTTGACGGCAGGGGCCTTTTGTTCCTGTGCGAATTCGCAGGATCGGCGGAGGCGATTTGCCCCCGTGCCATTTTGCGCCGAACCGTGGCGCGGGCAAAGGACATGGGGCTGGCAGTCATGGCGGCGCTGGAATATGAATTTTTCCTATTCGATGAGACGCCGGCAAGCGCCGCCGCCAAGGGTTATCGGAACCTAAAACCGATAACGCCGGGCAATTTCGGTTATTCAGTGCTGCGCACATCAAGCTGGGCAGATTTTCATGGTGCCTTGCTGGCACTGTGCCGGGACATGGATTTTCCGCTTGAAGGCCTGCACACCGAGACGGGACCTGGCGTGTTGGAGGCCAGCATCGACAAAGACCTGGCCATGGCAGCGGCTGACAAGGCGGCTTTGTTCAAGACCTTTGCCAAGGCCGAGGCTCAACGCCACGGCCTGATGGCGACCTTCATGGCGAAGTGGTCGCCGGATTATCCAGGCCAATCAGGCCATATCCATATCTCCCTCGACAACATAAAAAGGCGAAAATCAGCCTTTTATGATGCCAAGGCTGAGGGCGGCATCAGCCCGGCCATGCAGCACTTTATCGGTGGGCAGCAGGCTTTGATGCCTGAACTTCTCGCCATGATCGCACCGACCGTGAATGCCTATACCCGGCTGATCCCAGGCTTCTGGGCCCCGACGGAGGCGACTTGGGGTCTGGATAACCGGACCTGCGCCCTGCGCGTGATCGGCGGCGGGGCAAAATCCCAACGGGTCGAATTCCGGGTTGCCGCCGCCGATGCCAACCCGTACCTGGCCCTGGCCGCCGCCCTGGGCGCGGGCCTGTGGGGAATCGAGCACAAGATCGAGCCAACGGCACCCGTCACCGGCAACGCCTATGACCAGCCGCAACCCGAACACTTGGCCCTGCCGCAAAGCCTGGGCGAGGCGGCTCGGCGTCTGCAAGGTTCAAAACCGGCGCGGGCCCTGTTTGGCGATGCCTTCGTGGAGCATTTCGCCGCCTCGCGCGATTGGGAAGAGCGGCAAAGCCGCCGCGCCGTGACGGATTGGCAATTGCAACGCTATTTCGAGATCATATGAAGTGACCTAAAATTTCACATAATCTTATCGTGGCGTAATATTCAAATAGCCAGGCCGGTTGTGGGGACAGAATCTGGCGAATTGTATCAACTATGCGTTAACTAATTGAATTTTTACGAATTTCCTGTGAAATATGAGCTGACTTCAGAGCTTATCAGGGATTTTCGCAATGTCCGTGTTCGCCGCCAAAAGTTTCCGTAATCATGAGCAAATCTGGTTCCATCAGGACCTGGCCAGCGGCCTTGCCGCCATCATTGCCATTCACGATACAACGCTTGGCCCCGCCTTGGGCGGCTGCCGGTATTGGTCCTATGATAACGAAGACGCCGCCCTGGATGATGTGCTGCGCCTCTCTCGTGGCATGACCTACAAGGCGGCACTGGCCGGTCTGTCGTTCGGCGGGGGCAAGGCGGTGATCCTGGCGCCAAACTGTGGCGAAAAAAGCCCCGCGCTGTTCCAGGCCTTTGGCCGTTTTGTTCACAGCCTGGCCGGACGCTACATCACTGCGGAGGATGTCGGCACGTCGCCCGCCGATATGGAGATCGTTCACGGCATTACGCCGTATGTGGCAGGCGTCGTCGCTGGCGGTGCGGGCGATGGCGACCCTTCACCGGCCACCGCGTGGGGCGTGTTCCATGGCCTGCGCGCGGCGGTGGCTGCGCGGTTGGGGCGCGCTGACTTGCAGAATGTGCATGTGGCGGTACAGGGCCTGGGCCATGTGGGCGGCCATCTGGCGCAATATCTCTCCGATAGGGGTGCTCTGCTGACCGTGGCCGATCTGGATACGGACCGCCTGGCCTGGGCCAAGCGTGATCTGGGCGCAAAGGTGGTGGATGTGAATGCCATTTATGACGTGGCGGCGGATGTCTTCGCCCCGAACGCCATGGGTGCCGTTCTAAACGACGCGACAATCCCACGCCTGGCCGCCAAGGTGGTGGCCGGGTCTGCCAACAATCAATTGGCCGAGGACCGCCACGGCGCCGATCTGGCGGCCCGCGGCATCCTGTACGCCCCCGATTACGTGATCAATGCGGGCGGTATCATTAATATCAGCCATGAAGGCCGGGCCTATAGCCGGGATGAAGCTATGGCGCATTGCGTCCGTATCCACGATACCCTGGCGGAGATCTTTGAACGCGCCAAGCGTGAAAGCCGCCCCACCAACGAAATTGCCGACCAACTGGCCGAGGAGCGCATCTCCAGGCGCAGGGCGGGTTTGGATGAGGGGCGATTGCGGATGGCGGCCGGATAAGCGGCCACTGACAGCGCTTCCCACTGGTGATACTCTGTCGCCGAGAGGCGGTATCGTTCAAGGGGGAACCGGGTGCCCAGGGTTGCAGTTCACGGCATAACGGCCCATTACGCCGATCTTGGCGCCGATCTTAGACAGAGCGTGCCAATCGTGCTGGTGCACGCCGCGACCAATCATGGCGGCCAGTGGGATCAGGTCCGCGCGGCCATGGCCAATGCCGCAACCCTTTCCCCGGACGCCTGCTTTCGCTACCTGCTACCAGATCTTTTCAACAGCGGCAAGACCGCCGCCTGGCCACTATCGCGGATGCTGACCTTTGATGACGAGGCGGATATTGTTCTTGCCGTCATGGCGGCGATTGACCAGCCGGTGCATCTGGTGGGCCATTCCTATGGCGGCGCCGTAGCCCTGCGCGCGGCGGTGAGAGGCGGGGCTACCGTGCGCTCGCTCTGTCTGATCGAGCCCGGCGGTTGCCCTTTGCTGGCGGCGGCAGGCCGGCAGGCGGATTATGATGAATACGTCTCAGTCATGCACGCCTTTCTCGGCGCCCTGGGGCGTGGTGACCCGGTCACGGCCTGGCGCGACTTCTTAAACTATTATCGCGGTAGCCGGGATGCCTGGGATGGCCTGGAAGCTAATACTCAAGCTAGGATCCTCGCCAAGAGCGACTCGCAGCGTCAAGTTTACGCAGCACAAATGAGCAACCCGACCACCCTGGCCGAGCTGCGTGCCCTTGCCGTCGAAAGCCTAATTATCACGGGCGGGCAAACTACGGCACCGGAGCGCGGTGTCTGCCTGGTCCTGGAAAGCCATTTGCCCGAGGCAACCCTGCATACCATTCCGGGCGCGGGCCACCCCATGCCAGTCTCGCATCCCAGCGAGGTCGCCACCGCCCTGCTCCGGCATATCAAGACCGCCAGTCATACGCTGTAATTGATAAAAGGCCCTAAGCTCTCATCACCCCTTTCAACCGGGTAGGTGAGAAACACTGTCGTGCCCTGGTCCACTTCGCTGGTGATACGCATGTCGCCGCCATGCAAGGCCATCAAAGAGGCGCTTAGGGCAGTCTTGGCTAGATGCCGCGCGTTGGCCAGGGCTATTTTGTCCTGGCTATCAGCGGACCAGAACAGTAAGGCCACCGTCAGTGCAAGACTGGCCGCCAGCAGGCAAGCCAAGACACGTACCTGCCCCGTCAGGACATGGCCGGGCGCCCGGGTATTATCTCGCCGCGGCGCGGAGGCGGTATTTTTTGCGCTCCACTTTGGTCGCGTCGATGGCCATGGCGACTCTTTCATCCTCCGGACCGATACCAATTTTCGTCGCTAGGCGAATTGGATATGCAGACTTTTTACGAGAAAAATTTTGGTTAATATAAAGTGCATCAAAATCTTTACAACGCATTACCGCGCATGGTGCCGACCATCTTTCGCGCGGTTCATGCGAGAAAAATAATAATATGGCGGCTACTGGAATCATTGCCTGATATCCTATGAACATGTCCATGACCATCGAACCGGCCACGATGGCGCCTGCCTCGCGCCGGTACATTGTTCTGGCCACCGTATCTTCCGCGACAATGCTGTACGCCATGGCGATCACCATCGCCAATGTGGTACTGCCGCAAATGCGCGGAGCCCTATCGGCGACGCCGGATCAGGTTGCCTGGGTGATCACCTTCAATCTGGTGGCCACCGCCGTGGTCACGCCCATATCCGGCTGGCTGTCGAACCGCTTTGGCCGGCGCCGGATAATGTTGATTGGGACCTTCGGCTTCACTACCACGTCTGTTCTGTGTGGTCTGGCTGACAGTTTGGAGGTACTGGTGCTGTACCGCATCCTGCAGGGCGCCTTCGGCGCGCCCCTGGTACCCATTTCACAGGCCATAATTCTAGACACCTTTCCCCGCGAAAAACATGCCCTGGCAACAGCCCTTTGGGGCGTGGGCGTAGTCACGGGACCGATTATCGGACCAACCTTTGGCGGCTTTATCGCTGAAGAATATAGCTGGCGCTGGGTCTTTTTCATGATCGTGCCTTTCGGCGTCATGACCTTCGTCAGCATTTGGGCTTTTATCAAAAAGCGGCCAAACCGTCCGCCCGGTCCCGCCATGGATTGGCTTGGCTTTCTGGCCCTGGCCGCCGCCCTGGCCGCATTTCAGTTCATGTTTGACCGGGGCGAGCGGAATGATTGGTTTGATTCACCTGAAACCATCATCGAATGCACCATCGGGTTTCTGGCGATGTACATATTCCTGGTTCATATTTCAACAGCAAAGAACCCCTTTATCCGCCCAGGACTATTCTTGAACCGAAATTATAGCCTAGGCCTGGTGATGGCCTTTTTCTTCGGCATGATAAACTTCGTGCCATTGGTGTTGATGCCATCCATGTTGCAGGATCTGCGTGGCTATCCGGACTCGACCATCGGCGTCTTGTTGGCCATTCGGGGCGCGGGTAACATGCTGTCATTCCTGCTGGTTATCCGCATGGCGCAATGGAACGTCCATGCCACCCTGACTTTCGGTTTTCTTTGCCAGGCGGTCTCGGGCTATGCCATTTCACAGTTCGATATGAACGCGACCTATTTCGACATCGCCTGGACCGGCGCTCTACAAGGTCTGGGCATTGGCATGTCCTGGGTGCCTTTGACCTTGATTATGTTTTCCACCGTAAAACCCGAATTTCTCGATGATGCTTCGGCGATCTTTCATATGCTGCGTAACTTCGGATCCTCGCTGTTTATCTCTGTCTCTGTCGCCGTCGTTATCCATTCCACATATATCAACGGCCTTGAATTGGGCCTGGCGCTGAACGAATATTCCAAACTGCTGACTTTGCCTTGGGTCACGGGGATTTTGGATTTGAGCACAGTGCAAGGACTGTCCGCCGCCTCGGCCGAGGTCAAACGTCAGGCCGCGACGATCGGCTTTATAAACGCGTTCCGAATTTACGCGATCGTCGCCATTATTCCCTTACCCCTAATCTGGCTGGCACGTAAGCCAAAGCCGGAAAGTTGAGTTTCAGAATTGTTGGAGGAGAGCATGGAAAAGATTACCGTCTACACCGCCCGCGCCGTGCGCACCATGGAACCGTCTCTACCGCTCGCCAACGCCGTTGCCGTGCGCGGTGACCGGATCATCGAGGTCGGCAGCCTGGAGAGCATGCAGCCCTGGTTGCAGGCCCACCCCCATACCATTGATGACCGTTTCGCCGAGCATGTCATCATGCCGGGCTTTATCGACCCACATCTGCATCCCTCCATGGCGGCGCTGTTGCTTCCCATGCATTTCACCACGGCCCTGGAATGGAAGTTACCCTGGCAGGATGTACCGAGCACCCGGGGCCACAACGAATTTCTCGACCGCTTGAAAGAGATTGACCAGAATATGGAAGATCCTGACGAGCCGCTGTTCGCCTGGGGCCATCATCCGATCTGGCATGGTGAAATGTACCGCCAAACCCTGAACGGCATCTCCGCCACCAGGCCCGTGATCGTCTGGCACCGGGGCTTTCATACCCTGGTGGTCAATGACGCGACGGTGGAATGGATGGGTCTGGACGAGGTGGAGGGCGAACGCCATCCCCAGGTTAACATGGCGGAGGGTCGGTTTTTCGAAACCGGGCTATCCCTGGCCTTTCGCTATTTCAATAAGTTCACCCTGGCGCCAAAACGCTTTGCAGATGGACTGGAGCGTCTGCGCCAAGTGGTCCATCACGGCGGCCACACGACCATCGGCGATATGGCGGCGGGCATGTTCGATCTGGAAATGGAATGGCCTGCCCTGGTTAAGGCGCTGGAACGTGACGACACGCCGTTCCGGGTGCAAATGATCCCGCCCGCCATGCCGCTGGGTGGCGGCAAGAAGGAAGGCGCCAAGCTGATCGCCCGCACCGTGGGCCTGCGGGAACGCAATACCCACCGGCTGCAATTTTACGACCACATTAAGCTGTTCGCCGACGGTGGCTTTTACGCCGGTTTGATGCAACTAGGCCCGCCCGGCGCCATCGAAGAACATCATGGCGAATGGATGACTCCGCCCGAAACATTCGAGGATGTCGCACGGACCTTCTGGAACGAAGGTTTCCGCATCCATGTCCATTGCACCGGCGACATGGGCGTGGAACTGGCCCTGGATACCTTGGAAAAGCTGCAGTGGGAACGGCCAAGGTTCAACCATCGCTTCACCATCGAGCATTTTGGTGTTTCCACCCCCGAACAGGTGCGGCGCATGGCCGATCTAGGTGCCTGCGCCTCGGTCAATATCTACTACGTGCACGAGCTGGGCGATGCCTATTGGAAGAACAAACTGGGGCACGAGCGCGCCTCGCAGATGTCCCGCCTGGGCACCCTGGCGCGCCATGGCGTGCCAACGGCGGTGCATACGGACTTCACCATGGCACCGGCCCTGCCCTTGACTAGCGCCTGGGTGGCGGCCACCAGGATCACCGAAGCCGGCCATGTCATGGGACCGGAGGAACGCCTAACCCTGGACCAGGCCATGCGGGCGATTACCAACGAGGCGGCCTATGTCCTTGGTCTTGAGCACGAAATCGGCACCATCCGGGCCGGCAAGAAAGCCGACTTCACAATTCTGGAACAGGATCCTTATGAAGTTGGGGCGGAGAATTTGCGTGAGATCCCCATCTGGGGCACCGTGTTCGAGGGGCGGCCATTCCCGATCAAGAAGCTGAAATGACCGCCGCTTCAGGGTCTGGCCGGATACCCGTCACGGTCATTGGTGGCTACCTGGGCGCCGGGAAGACGACGCTGATCAACCGCCTGTTGGCCGACGGTCATGGCCGGCGCCTGGCGGTTCTGGTCAATGATTTCGGCGCCCTCGATATCGATGCTAGGCTGATCACGGCTCATAAAGGCGATACCATCAACCTCGCCAACGGCTGTGTCTGCTGCACCATCGCCGACGCCCTAGGTGATGCCTTGGACAAGGTACTGGCAATGACATCGGCACCGGACCAGATCGTGATCGAAGCCAGCGGCGTCGCCAATCCGGCCAAGATCGCCATGTATGGCCAGGGCTGGCCCGGCCTGCGCCTGGATGGCATCGTCACCGTGGCCGATGGCGAGAGCGTGCGGACCCGTGCGGACGATAAATTTGTTGCCGCCACGGTGCGCCAACAGCTGGCCGCCGCCGATCTGCTGATATTGAACAAAACAGATCTGCTGGCAGAAGAACAACAGACGGCTGTGTGCCATTGGTTGAAACAACAGGCTCCGGACGCACGGCTGCTCGCCGCGAGTTTCGGCGATCTGCCGGCGGCCGTTTTGCTGGGTCAGCTATATTCGGGTGACGGCCATCGTGATGGGTTCGCCGCGCATGATGCTTACCGCACGGCATCGTTCCAATTTTCCGGCCCCTTTGATCGGGAACGCCTGGCGGCCCGGATCAAGGCATGGCCCGCCGGTGTGCTGCGGGCCAAGGGCCTAGTCTATCTCGACGATGACCCAGGTTATGCCCATATCCTGCAACTGGTTGGGCGCCGCTACAGCTTGGAGCAAGGCCCAGCGTGGAATGGAGATACGCCGGCATCTCGGGTTGTTGTGATTGGAACCGATCCGAACATTGACCCGGAATGGCTAAGAGGCTCTCTTTTGTCAGCCTGTAATACAAACCTGCAGTGATTGGTCTTGTCGGTAGTGGCTATATGAAGGTTTCTCGCGGATGGAGGAGCGTTCTTTTTCGCTTTCCAGAATCGCCCGGTTATTTGAAATCAAGGAATTAGGGGGCGGCAGGAGTGCATGTTGCTCCTACCGTCCCCATTTTGTTCCAACCTATTGGCAAAATTCAGACCACGCCTCGTTGTGCGCTAGCAGTACCCGCTTGGTACCAGTCGTCAGCCTGTCGTCTTCGTCCAAAATGTTCAGCCTAATCCATCCGCGCCTCGCCATGGCGCATCAATGCTGGCGCAACTGGCTATCAAGATCAGCAGCAGTTTTCGCCATCCGCTTGGCGCGTGAGTGGGCTGCTTCAAAGGTAGACAGGCGAGCGGCCTGTTGAGACCGGCTGAGTTGCAGGGATGCCGAATGGTAATCTTCAGAGAATTTTCGGCACCCCGAGTCGGTCATGAAAAATGTATGCCTTTGTTCTGTCAGGCAACGCCGCAACTAGCCTTAGTTTCAACCGCGACTGTGTCGTGGGCGATGGAGAAGCGACTTCGGGGGCACGGGACGGACGGCCTAGCAGCTTCGTAAAGCCTTTCCTTGGAACGCGGCGTCACGTTTCCCGGTCCACTGAAAACAGTGTCGGTAAATGAAAAAATCAGAAAACCTATTCAAGCGGAAAACCCGTGACGAAACCGGGTCAATAGGCATGAGGCGTGCTCCGATCAATTTCAATTTACCAGCGTGTCGAGAAACGGTGTTCCACCATGCTGACGGCTTTTAGGGCTTTTGCCGCCGGTGCAAGTTCGTCATAAACAGGAATTCCGACCGACAGGGCCTTTTCTCGATACCGGCGCATCTTTTCATCGAGTTCGGGGGAGCCATCAACGCGCAACACCAGTACAAAGTGCGCCTGCTCCGGAAAGGTTTCTTGAACTTGAATGGCGGCGTTGATCAAATTGTCGATCGGATCAACATCGCCACGCCCGACGAAAGAGGCCAAATTCAAATGCATGACCACAGCTTCGGGCGCCGCCAAGGTATAAACAATGTGAAGAATACGGTTGGCAATCCGGCCTTCATCCTCCTGTAGGGTGCGGACCGGCGTATCGATGGGATTTGCGACGGAGGTGCCAGGCGGCAGGTTCAAAGCCTCCAACTGCAAGCGCGCTGTATCGTCGAAGGGCAAGATATCAAGTTCCAATCCGGTGAAGTAGTCGGTTGCGAGAACGCTGGTGCCGCCGCCGTTGCCGAATAGAACAACACGCTTGGTCGGTTTGGACGGGCGCAAGGCAAGATGTTGGAACGCCAATAGTGCATCGATGAATTCGTCAACGGTTTCGACCATTACGCATCCGGTTTGTTTCGACACAGCCTGCCAGACGCGGCCATCACCGGCCAGGGCGCCCGTGTGGGACGCTGCAGCAGCTTGGCCGAGGGTCGATGTGCCGCCGCGCAAAATAACAACTGGTTTTGCTACTTCGGCGGCGTTCAACAATTCAAAAAAACGCCGGCCTTCCTTAATGTCTTCTAGGTATAACCCAACGACTTTGGTCTGCGGGTCCTCGAAAAAAAATTCCAACAGGTCCACGGGGCCCAGGTCGGCACTATTCCCGGCGGTGACCAAGCCGCTGAACTTGATGCCTCGCCATTGGCCTCGCTTTACAATGTCGGTCCCAAGACCGCCGCTTTGGGTGACCACACCAACCGAGCCGAGGTCCTTCGGTGCGCCGACGGCAAACGTCACCTCGCCACGCGGGGAATAGATACCCAAGCAGTTGGGGCCAAGAACCCGGCAGCCGCCGGCGTGAGCCTTGGCGATCAACTCGCGCTGTAGATCGCGGCCTTCGGAAATTTCGCCAAAACCGCTCGAGATTACCTGGGCGAAACGGACGTTGCCATTGGCGGCGGCCAAGACATCCGGAACCCGGTGCGAACCGATTGCTATATAAGCGTAATCGATGGGTTCCGGCGCCTCGGCAAGGCTGGCGTAACACGGAAATCCTTCTACTTCGTCGGCTTTTGGATGGATGGGATAAATATTGCCGGCATATCCGAACTCCTTTAGGCGCCGGATGAAAGTATTTGCGATCGCGGTCGAGGATGCGGACGCGCCAAGAACGGCAATGGACTTGGGTGCAAACAAAGGCGAAAAACGTTCAACGATAGGTAGATCGTCGTAAGGCTTCGGTAGGGTGTCTCCACCTATTTCGGTGGTTTCCGAGAGAATAAATCGGGCATCTACAGCAACCGCGCCATCGCTGCCAGCGATGACCGGATTAAGATCGAGCTCGGCAATGTCCTCACCAAGCGTCATCAGGAGCCCATTTTCCCCGCCAACCTTCAGCAACACATCGACGATGGCATCTTTGCTCACGCCCGCGCGACCGCGCGTACCGCCAAGAATTTCGGCCCCGCGCAACTCGTCCAGCATGGCAAACCCGTCGGCCCGGCTGATCGGACAGATGCGGAACGATACATCTTTTAAAACTTCGACGAAGATGCCGCCAAGTCCAACCATCAACATCGGCCCAAATTGGGGATCACGGACCGCCCCGACGAAGACTTCCATACCTCTAGCCACCATTTCTTCAATGAGATAGCCCTCGACATGTGCTCCCATGATTAGGGGAAGCGCTGCCATGGCGGTGATGGCCTCGCTTACATCGCGCGCACCGCCCAGCTCGAGAGCGACGCCGCCGGCATCACTTTTATGCAGAATATTTTCCGACATAACCTTGACCGCGAAAGGCGGATTAAGACCGGAGACGGCAGCCTCCACTTGTTCGGGAGAGGTCACGATGACCGATTTTGGTACGGCAATTTGGAATTCCGAAAGGATCTCCTTGCCGTATGCCTCATTGATGGAGCGCCGGCCTGAATTTCGGGCTGACGCCATGATCTCAAGGGCATTCATACACCGCTCCTCAATAACTGGTGGGCCAGCTCTTCATGTGATGCTGCCCGATGCCACAGTTTTTCCGGAACCGATGGACGTCGAGCATCCTGCTAACATAGTCGCGGGTTTCCTGGGGCTTTATGATGTTCTGCAGCGAGAAGATCGTCGCCATGTCCCAGGCCTCGACGTTCTTTTGGATATCGGCAAGGGATTCCTCAAAGCTTTCATCTCCTTCTTTCGTACCGTGCACGATGGTGGTTGCAAATACCGGATCCATGAAGCTTACCTCGGCGGTTGGCCAGGCGATCATCTCGTCATTGTGCTGCCCACCGCCCATTGCGACATAAGCCCGGCCGTACGCTTTGCGAACAATCACGGTGATGGACGGCACTGTCACCAGACAGGTCGAATTCATGAAATTCATGATCCAACCAGGGGCGCCCTTGCGTTCGGCTTCGATGCCGATGGCAAAGCCGGGTGTGTCAACGAAGCGGACAAGGGGAATATTGAAACTGTCGCAAAGAACCTGGAAATCGATAATCTTGCGGCACGCTTCCACGGACAAAGCGCCACCGCCGACCAGGGGATTATTAGCGATGATGCCGATAGCTTTACCCCTCAGGCGAGCTAGCGCCACGACCGCCGCCTTGCCGAAACGAGGTTTGAGTTCGAACAAACTATCTTTATCGGCAAAGGTTTTAACTATTTTGCGCATGTCGTATACCCGTGTGCGCCTTTCCGGCAAGACGTCTAGAATTTCGTTCTGGTCCTGTGCGGCATCTTCCGCAGGGCTGACTTCAGGCGGCATTTCTTGGTTGTGGTTCGGCATATAACTGAGAAAGGCGCGAAGTTCCCGCATGGTTTCCTCGTCGGTATCGGTAAAGCGGTCGATGAGTCCGGTGACGTCAGCATGCAAACGCCAACCGCCGAGCTCTTCCAAATTCACTTTTCCGCCCGTGGCCATGGAAACCAAACGTGGACTTGAAACCGACATGATCGAGCCCTTGCGCATGACGGCGAAGTCAGAGATGCAGCAAAGCCACGCGGAAGAACCAAATGATGTACCGACAGCCGCCGCCGCCCACGGATTTTCACGAATGCGGCGAAACTGCGTGGTGTCGTTGCCCAGCAACTGTCCCATGCCTTTGGAGCCCATGGCGTCAGGCAACCGGGCCCCGGTAGATTCGCCCACATGTACAAAAGGCATGCCCTTCTCCACAGTCACTTTGCGGACGTAGCCCATCTTTTTACTGTTGGTCGCACTTGTCGATGCCCCTTTAGTGGTGAAGTCATTGACCACAACACCAACATCGCGATTGTCAATCTTGGCGAAGCCAACCATTTTGCCATCGCGGGGCGTCTTCTCCTCATCTTGCTTGTACACCCCGGACATACCCAGCAATCCCGCCTCGACGAACGTATTCGGATCGACCAGAGCCTCCAAACGCTCCTGTGCGTTGAGTTCGCCGCTTTCAGTGCGCTTGGCAAGCTTTGCCGGGCCGCCCATGGCCGCAGCTTTAGCGCGTCGCAGGTCCAGTTCGGCGAGGACTTTTTCATGAGCCATAATCAAGGTCTTCCTTTTTTCGCTAAATCAGATCGCTTGGAATTCTGCGACTTCAATGGTGAGATCCTCAAGACGCCGCTGGTTGAGGCTGGGGACAAAACCTTTTGGTAGGCTGAGGTTGCCGTTTTCAAATTTCAAAGGGTTCTTGAATAGACGGCCTGACACTTTCAAAAAGCCGTTGAACTCACCGGCATTACTTATTGACGTTTGGGCGACAGCGGCTTCCATCCAACCAGTAAGTTCGCTGCCGAGCCCATCTCCTAAAACCGCGTCCATGCCGAGGTTGCGAACAAGATCGAGCCCCTGTTTTAAACAAGATAGGCTGCCGAAGCGTTTTAGTTTCAATTTGCAAAGCCCCACACCTTTCATGCCCGCCGCTTTTTCGATGTCGGCAAGGCCGCATATGGGTTCGTCCAGCATCAGTGGGACGGTTGAATGTTCCGCAACCGTCCCATTGGCATCCCAATCTTCGGCGGCACAGGGCTGTTCGAACAATTCCACTCCCGTTGGATCGATAGAGGACGCGAACTTAATCCCTTGGTCCCGTTCAAAAGCCCGATTGGCGTCAATGCGCAAAGTGGCCCGACCCGCTGTCAGCTTCTGAACAAGCGCAAGACGGGCAAGATCGGCATCGACATCTTTACCAACCTTGATTTTGAAGGTCTTGAAACCATCAGCCATCTTGGCTTCAAGTTCAGGCTCAAGCTCCACCTCATTGAGGCCGTTAACCGGTGCCAAAAGCGGCAAATCAATATCTTCGGGTACGTCCAGAAGGCTGGATTGCTCCAACATCTCCAATGCGACGGTCAATGCCGAACCTGCCACCTTGCTCTCGTGCAAACGGTTCGCGATAGCGCTGATTGCGGCATTTGTTTCCAAGCCAACGACAGTGGAAGCAATTTCCTGGCAGAAGCCCCAGCCGCCGGCACGCGTCTCGTCACTCGAACCGGGGGAAATATGACCATCCCCCCAGCCCATTTTACCGTCTGATCCGTGAACTTCGACGATAATGGGCTCGAACATATCGAACGTGTGGTAGGACAGTCGGTAAGGCTCGATAAGCGGCAGGCAGATACGGCGCAGAATAATTCTATCAACGATGATTTCGGAATCGTGTCCGGGACTCTCGCTGCCGGGGATGCTGTCCTTTATATCTCCGTGCTTCATGAAAAATACGTTCCCATCCGATCCACAAGGCTAAATTTTTGCCGGGAAACCGTCACGTATCCTGTTCTCTTGCCGGGAGCCCGCCGCCACGTGCTTGGACAATGGTTGCCGAACTGACATATATCCATTATTGCCATAAATATACTTAGGTGTCATAAATGGCAATAATTAAAAGACCAAAAAGAAACGACGAGCCGTCAATACTCAACTCGCCACTGCGTTTTGTTTCGAAGAACCGCTTGCGCTAAAGGGAAGACGAAACCGCATGGGATCGGATCAAAATGGCCCATAGAATATCCGGCACCGTCAATAAAGCCCTCGATATTCTGGACTTGTTCCAGCATCGCATAGGCGGCCTGACGGCAACCCAAATTGCGGTGGGGACGGGGATCAACAAAAGTACTGTCGTTCGCTTGTGCGCAACGCTTGCCGGGCGGGGTTATTTGCAGCGCGATGCGCGGGCCATGTTCACGGTTGGCTCGCAAATTGAGAGCTTAGCCAAAGTATTTCGCAGTCAATTTGATATGGAAAATATCGTTCGTCCGGTCTTGGCGCGGCTACGGGATGAAACGGGCGAGAGCACATCATTCTATGTTATTGAAGACAATGCCCGCGTATGTTTGTATCGGGAGAATTCCCACCACAACATCCGCCATGTGGTCGAGGAAGGAACACGCCTGCCCTTCAAGGAAGGCGTCGTCGGACGCGTCCTATTGGCCTTTTCCGGTACCAAGGGGTCTGAATACCAAATCATACGGGACGAGGGTTACCTTGATGCCGAGGGACGCGAACCTTTCACCGCATCATTGTCCGCGCCCGTGTTAACGAAAAGTGGGTATCTAATTGGCGCCTTGGTCATATCCGGCCCGTCCTCCCGCTTTTCACCGGAAAAAAGAAAAGCGGCTGGCGTTTTGATTCTCGATGCGGGCGCTCAGTTCAAGAAGCTATTGCCGGATCGAGATTGCAATAATTGATAGGCTCAATCAGATTTTTGACATCCGTCCAAACGACTGCGGTAACAGGCCGATAGATATCGGACTGCAAAACGATGCCGTCACGTATCTTGGCCTCGACATTGTATTTGCCCGTCGAATTATGTCGATTTTCAGTAGCAACTCCCAAAATCTGGTTTGGATCTATATTTCCTAAACAACTCTCATCTTGGCGTCTATCGTAGGCAAAATCCCGACGAGTTGCACAACAGCGTCGCTGTGTTTCTGGCCCTGGGCCCGGTGACAGCAACGGCCCAGGGTGCCGCTGTTCCGGGGGAGCCTGTCACGCCATTGTCCCTGAGCGGTCTTGCCGCCGTGATCGCGGGATTGTAGGTGGCGCACATGCCGACAAAATCTGGGCCGTGCTGATTGGAACTGCTACACTTCGCGCTGCAATTTTTGGGGAGAGATCACCGTGCGCCGCCGCGTTGCCTTGATTACCGACACCAATCTGCATCTTGGGCCTGACCTGGCCCGCGCCCTGGCTGAGCGGGAGCATGACTTGATCCTGGGCGATCCTCTGCCGGGTCTGGTTGAGGAGGTCGAGGCCCTGGGCGCCAAAATCGTCGCGTTGAACGGCATGGCGGATCTGGGCGATGGCAGCGCGATCAGACGCTTGATTGATACGGGGCTGGAGCGGTTTGGCAAGCTGGACGCGGCCTGTGTACGCACCGGCGTAATCATGGGCGGCAGCTTCATGAAGGCCGATCTGGAAACCTTACGTACCTTGCAGACTGCCAATCTGGAAGCGGTGTTTCATAGTCTGCAGGCCTTATTGGGCGTGATGGTGCCCACGGGCCAGGGCCAGATCGTCATCGTTACGTCCGCCACGGGTCGCAGGCCCATGCCCAATGCTTCGCTGTATTCCGCGACGCGGGCGGGCGCCAACATGATGGTCAAGGCGGCTGCGTTGGAGGTCGCCGATAAAGGCGTCAGCATCAATGCCCTAGGCACCGCCTATCTGGACTATCCCGGCTTTATCAAGGCCACGGGCTCCGATGACCCGGAGGTCCGGCGCGAAGTGGAACGCCAGACGCCCATGCACCGATTTGGCCGGCCGGCGGAGATCGCCCATTTTGCGGCCTCGCTGCTGGACGGTGGCAACCAATTCCAGATCGGGCAGTTCTTTTCATTGAGCGGCGGCTGGAGCGATTAGGGGAACTATTAGGGGATGCCATGACGAAAGAAGCGAATAGCGGCCAGGTCGAATATTGGAATTCCGCCGCCGGCGACAAATGGACCACCAACCAGGAACGCCTGGACCGGTTATTGAGTCTGGTGACGAATCGTCTGTTCGAGCGCATGGCTATTCAACCAGGAGAGCGGGTCATCGATATTGGCTGCGGCACGGGCGCCTCAGCCCTGCGCGCGGCCCAGGCGGTCGGCCCTGATGGCCAGGTATTTGGCGTAGATATTTCCGAACCCATGTTGGGCCTGGCAAGGAAAAGGGCGGAAGGCGTGGACAATCTGAACTTGGAGATCGCCGATGCGCAGAGCCACGGCTTTGAACCGGACGCCTATGACCTGTTGCAATCACGCTTCGGAGTCATGTTCTTTGCCGATCCAACCGCCGCGTTCGCCAATCTATTGACCGCGTTGCGGCCCGGCGGGCGCATGGAATTTGTCTGTTGGGCGGCCATGGTGGACAATCCCTGGTTCATGATTCCGCGCAATGCAGCAGCCCATCATCTGGGCGAACCGGAACCATTGCCGCCAAGGGCGCCGGGGCCTACGGCCTTTGCCGAGGCGGACTATGTGATGGAGATATTGCATGACGCCGGCTTTGGAGAGGTCCGTGTGGATACCGAGGCCTGCGAACTGATCGGTGCCGACAGCATCGCCAATACCGCCGCCTTAGCGGTCAATATCGGCCCGGCGGCAAGAATAATGAAACTGTACGAGCCAAGCCCGGAAACCATCGCCGCCATCACCGCCGACGTGGAGGCGGGACTGGCCCCATATCTGGGTGTAGACGGTGTGCGCGTTCCCGCCAAGCTAAATTTCGTCAGCGCTAAAAGGCCATAAACATGCCTGACATCCACGAACAGAGCATTGCCAAAGTCGGTGAATGCCTGCGCCGGGGCGATGTTGGCGTGGTGGAACTAACCCGGATCATGCTGGACCGGATCGCCGCCAGGGATGGCGAGTTGAACAGCTTCATCACGGTGACGGACGAGCTTGCCCTGGCCCAGGCCGCGCGGGCGGAGCGGGAATTGAGAACGGGTCATGACAGGGGCCCTTTGCATGGAGTTCCCATCGCACTGAAGGATCTGATCGAAACCAAGGACATCCGCACGACCTTTGCCTCCCGCGCCTACGCCAATCATATTCCCGGTAAAGATGCCACGGTGGTCAAGCACCTGGCCGAGGCCGGCGCGGTGCTGCTGGGTAAAACCAATCTTTCCGAAGGAGCGGCGGATTCATCGTCGCAATCATCGGCCTTCGGCGGTCCGCGCAATCCATGGAACACGGATTATATCACAGGCGGTTCCTCGGGTGGTTCGGCGGCGGCGGTGGCGGCACACCTGGCCTTTGCCGCCCTGGGCAGCGATACCGGCATGTCGATCCGCCAACCGGCGGCACTATGCGGCATTGTCGGCCTGAAACCGACCTTTGGCAGGGTTTCCAAACATGGTGCCATGACCCTATCGGATTCCTTCGACCATTTAGGACCCATGACGCGCAGCGTGGAAGACGCGGCACTGGTTCTGCAAGTCCTCGCCGGCCATGATCCGGCGGATCCTCATAGTGCCCGCGCGCCGGTGCCTGATTTCTCCGCCGAATTGGAAGCCGCACCGCGTAATATCAGCAAAGCCCGCCTGGCCATTCCCCGTGACGACCTATTTACCGAGACCGATCCCGAATGGATCGCGGCCACGGAACAGGCCATTGCGCTATTGCAGGCCCAGGGCGCGGTAGTGCAGGAGATCCGGCTGCCCGGATTGGATGACCTGATACAGTTGGGCAACATGATCGTGGTCACGGAGGCCGCTGCCTACCATAGAGAGCGCTACCTGGCCGACCCAGACAAGTTCGGTTCAGTCCTCAGCCGTGTGATTGAAATTGGAGAGGGCCACGGCGGCGCCGATTATGTTCTGGCGCAACAGCATCGTGCCCGGGCCCAGGCCGTTTTCCTGTCCGCGTTCCAAGGCTTCGATGCCATGATATTGCCGACCAGCGCATTGGCGGCCTGCCCCATTATTGAGGATGACTACCGGCTGGTCCGGCCCCGCTCCCGCAATACACTGCCGTTCAATGCCCTGGGCTGGCCGGCAATTTCCGTGCCTTGCGGCCTTGCCGCCAACGGCATGCCCATAGGCCTGCAGATCGTTGGCCAGCCGTTCGCCGAAGACCGTGTGCTGGCCCTAGCCCGTGCATACGAGCTGGCGCGAGACGGCTAAACGTCGGCGTATTTTTCCACCTGGCTGCGCCAGGCCCGAATCTCTTCGGGGTTACCGAGGCGCGTTCTTAGACCGGCCATGGGTGTCACGGGCACCAACAGGCGGCTCACGCCGGCGGCGGCCATGGCTGGTATGTCGTCCAAATCATCAGGCAGCGACGTGGTGACCTCCAACGCATTCGGGTCGCGGCCATGTTCAACCGCGCTTTCCCGTGCGATGGCGATCAAATCCGCCGGCGCGCCGCGGGCCGGGAAGAAACCATCCCCCAGACGGCCCGCGCGTCGGGCCGCCGGCCTGGAATGGCCGCCAACGATGATCGGCACGCTGCCGTTTACCGGCTGTGGCCGACAATAAATATTGTCGAACGAGGCGAAGTCGCCATGATAGCTGGCCTTTTCCTGGCCCCACAGGGCGCGCATGGCGCCGACGTAGTCATCGGTGCGCGGACCCCGGTCATCAAAGGGTGTGCCGATGGCATCGAATTCCTCTCTCATCCAGCCGACGCCGATACCCAGCAGGACCCGGCCGCCCGACATATGATCTAGGGTGGCGATCTGCTTGGCAGCCACCACGGGGTTGTGTTGGGGCAAGATCATGATGCCCGTGGCCAATTTGATCCGCTTTGTCGCCGCCGCTGCATAGGCCATCCAGATCAGAGGGTCAGGCAGGGGCACATCATCCTGGCCGCCGGCCATCTTGCCGTCATCGGAATAGGGATAGGCTGATTGGTAGCCTTCCGGCACCACTGTGTGTTCAACGGTCCAGGCGGATTCGAAACCGGCCTCCTCGCCCGCCTGCACTAATTCCACCGCCTTGGCGGGATCAATATAGCGGCCCGTGTTGCAATAACGTAATCCGAATTTCATGGCTCTGCTCCCTATTGTCTTATCCATATCATGAGCGCGAACAGGTGCCCGATCAACTGCCCTGCATCAGGATTGAGCCCGACTGCCAGAGTAAACGCAGCCCCAGCACGGTCAGCAGAACAGTCAGAGCCGTCTGAAAACGGCTATCCCCCATGCCGTGCAAGACCTTGCCCCCGATCAGGGTGCCAATAACTCCCGTGACCATCATGCCCACGATCAGCGGCAGATAGGGCGCATAGTTGAAGCCCAGCAACCCGAAGACGCCGATTTTCAGGCCATGCTGTAGCACCATGCAGCCGGCGTGGGTGCCTACATGGCTCATGCGTTCCAACCGCAAAGTCTTCAGGATCGCCGCCACCAATGGTCCGGTGCCGCCGATGAACATGGTCAAGAAGCCTGAGGCAACGCCGCCTAGTAACAGCGCTGCCCGGCCCGAAACGGCCGGTATCTTGCCCCAGGCTGACCACAACACGAACGAACCCACGGCCAGAAACAACAGCCAGTCGGGCAGGCGCACGGCGATGCGGCCGCCGATCACAGCGCCGACCACCCCGCCCAGGGTCAAAGGCAGCAGCCTTGGCCAGCTGATATGGCGCGCCATCACCACCGACCGCCCAATGTTGGAGCCTAGCTGTATCACACCGTGTATGGGCACCAGGGCAGCGGCGGGCATGATGGTCGCCATCACCGCGATCAGGACCATGCCGCCGCCCAGGCCAAAGGCAGCCGAGATGAACGAGGTCAGCGCGCTGATACCCAACAACAACAATCCGGCCCAGGGCGCCAGTTCGGCCGGCAGCAAGGCGGCCCAATCGAATTCGAGCAACGGAGTATCCTATTCCGGATCGTCCAGGCGATAGATCCGGTTCGCTGTGTCATGGTACAGCTTGGCCTTTTCGTCCGCCGTATAATCCGTCGTCAGCAGCTTGAAGCTGTTCCACAGAACATTATAGCTGCAGGTGCACATATCGACGGGAAAATTGGATTCAAACATGCACCTATCAGCGCCGAATTGCTCTATGGTGTGTTCGTAGTACGGCTTGGTCGCAAGCATCAATTCTTCCGAAGTGGGCGGGCGCTCCTTTTCGTGCCAACCGAAACCATTCAATTCCATGTTGATACCGCCCAGCTTGGCCACCACATTCTCGCAACGCGCAAGAGCCGTGATATCGGTCTGCCACTGCGCGAAATTCTCGGCCAACTTGCCCTCGTACGGGCCGATGCCCACGGGACCGCCGAAATGGTCCAGAATAATTGTGGTATCGGGAAAAGCCTGCGCCAGCTCGGTCAACTCGGAAATCTGGGTGTGATAGCACCAGCCTTCAAAGCTCATTTTGTTGGGCGCCAGTTGGGCGAAGCCGGCGCGAAAATTTTCCTGCTGATACAGATGTTCCGGCGGTTCGCAACGGGCATTGGTAACCTCCGGCGAGGTGTCCCAGGTGGCGGAATGGCGAATACCGCGAAAGCGCCCGCCGCCGGCCCGCAGATGGGCCTGCAGAACCTCGGCTATGTCGGTGCCCTGGCACAGATCGGCATGTCCGACGATGCCGGCGGCGACGCGCACCTTGCCGTATTCACCTGCCGCGCTCATGGCAGCGATACCATTGACGAACTCGGTCTCGCCAACCATGCGCATGGGCACCGGTCCGGTTGTCTTGATCATGGAGCCACATTCAATGAAAACGGTGGAGACAATGTTGTGGCCGCAGTTTAGATCTTCCAGAATCTCATCAAGCAGATAACGGTGCGCCACACGCTCGGTCTTGAATTCCCAAAGGTGATGATGCGGGTCGCAGATCGGCAGCTCAGGATCGATGGTGTCCTCGACCACCTGCGCCAGCCATTCGGCATTCGTTGATTTCGTCGCCATAACAAATCTCCTCCCGGGCGAAATTGATTACCGTAGGGTTGGCCAGCCCCACGCTTTGGTCAAGGGCTTTCGAAAAGCAAACATGATAGACTCAGGCATTCGCAGGATAGGAAGAACCATGCCAGACGACCCCCAGACCGATGCGGCTAGCGACGCCCTGATCGATGCCATCACCAATCTGCTGTCGCCGCTGTTGAATGCCCTGGAGGCGTTGAGCTATGTGGCCCGTCGCCTGCATCCCCCAGCGCTGCCAGAACTGGTGGCCAGCGTGGCCGAGGTCGACCCGCCCCTGCGCCAGGGTCTGGAAGTCTTTCGCGGTATGGATTGGCCCGAGCATATGACCGCGTTCGCCGAGCGCATGGAGACGGCGGCGGTTGCCGTCTGCCGTGGCTTTGACAACCTGCGCGCCGCGACGGAAATGCCTGATGGCACTATGCAGGCCTATAGCGGCATCCGTCAGAGCGCCAAGGCTTTCGCCGCGCTTTATCCCATCGCGACCACGTTGCCACCCATCAACCGCTTTTTCCTCGACGACACAGGGAGGGCGGACGAGGCCGTGGTGGAAAAGCTGGCGGGGGCGGACCCACGCCGGGAAGACGTCGGCTTGATGCATGCCAATAACGAGAAAGGTAGCCGGGGGGGATTTACCATCTACGTTCCGGAATACTACGACCCGAATGCATCTTTTCCCCTGATCATGGCCCTGCACGGCGGCAGCGGTCATGGCCGCGAATTCATCTGGTCCTGGTTGCGCGAGGCGCGCAGCCGCGGCGCCATCGTGATTGCGCCAACCGCACTTGAAGGCACCTGGTCATTGATGGAGCCCGACGCGGATAGTGAAAACATCGCGCGCATGGTGGCATTCGCCCAGGAGCAGTGGAACATCGACGCTTCACATATGCTGATGACGGGGATGAGTGACGGCGGCACCTTTACCTATGTCTCCGGCCTGCAAAATGCCTCGCCCTTTACTCATCTGGCACCGATCTCCGCCTCGTTCCACCCCCTGCTGCTGGAAATGATGGATGCCAGCCGGATCAAGGATTTGCCGATCTATCTGACCCATGGCGCCTTGGATTGGATGTTTCCCATTGATGTGGCGCGCAGCGCCAGGCAGGCCTTGAGCGCGGCGGGCGCCAAGTTGCTATACCGTGAGATCGTGGATCTGTCCCACACCTATCCCAGTGACGAAAACCAACATATACTCAATTGGTTCCTGCCGGCCTAGTGTTCCGTCGTGGCGGCGTTAAATACCCGCACGAATTTCAACAAATCCAACAAGCCAGCTATCCTGAAAGGAATCGTTGCTCTATTATCATCACTTGCATAATGTTTGACCCGCTTGACAGGGAGTAGAACATGACCATAGGGCCGCGATTACCAGGAAAAGTTGCCCTTATAACCGGTGGCGCATCGGGAATTGGGGCCGCGACAGCGGCCACATTCGCCGAACATGGCGCATCGGTGGTGGTAACGGATATGAACGACAACCTGGGCCGGGAGGTGGTGAACAGCATCCGGACCGCGGGTGGCGAAGCGATCTATCTGCACCTGGACACCACAGATGAAGAACAGTGGACCGAAGCAATCGTCGAGACCCTGTCGAAATACGGCGCGCTGAATATACTAGCGAACAACGCCGGGATCGCGGACCGGCGGTCGGACAACAAGTCCACGGTCAAGATTGAGGACACCACGGTAGAGGGCTGGGACAAGGTCTTTGCCGTCAACAGCACCGGCGTCTTTCTCGGCGTCAAGCATGTCATCGCGCCCATGCGCGCGGTGGGCGGGGGTTCCATTATCAACATCTCGTCGATCTATGGCATCGTCGGCTCAGGCGCCGGCTCCGCCTATCATTCGTCGAAAGGTGCCGTGCGGACCTTCACGAAATCAGCCGCCATTCAATGCGCCAATGACAGGATCCGCGTCAATTCGGTGCATCCTGGATTTGTCGACACGCCCCTGACCGCCAATACCCATGCCGATCCGGAATTGATGGCTCCGCGGCTGGACGCCACGCCCCTGGGCCGCTTTGGCACGGCCCGGGATATCGCCATGGGCTGTTTATTCCTGGCCTCGGACGAAAGCGCGTGGATGACCGGGTCCGAACTGGTAATCGACGGCGGCATGCTGGCGCAATAGCATTTCAAGGCCTGATCCGCTGGTTACCGGCCGGTTCGTTGGAGTCATTCAGCCCGCGCACTTTCTGCATCAAGGCTTCCGCCTGGGCCGTCCCCGGCGGGCCGATCTCGAAGCCGGCGGCGGCCAGGGCAGCGCCGGTCCAGGTATTGCAGGTATTGAGCAGATGGAAGCTGCCAGTAGCGGGATAAAACTTGCTGTCGGCGTACAGCCCCGGCGCGGTCGCGGCAACCCGTCGGGCGCCCGCGCGTTCGAAGCTGCCATCTATGAAATCGATCAATGCGCCCAGGTCCTTGTCATTGACGCTCAAGGGAACAATTTCAGCCTTGGGAAAATAGCGAGCCGGTTCCGTCCACAGGCTGACAAGATGAACAACAGCGGGCGTCGGCAGCACCAAGGCATTCATGCTCATGCCAATGGTCACATCCTTTGAAGGATAAAATTTCGCATCGCCCCAGCCGAATTCGAAAAACAGCGCATCTGGGAAATCCTCCGTCTCGGGAATTCGCCCCGGCGGAATATCCTCCTTGGCCACGACGATGCCGCTGTGCCAACCGTTCGAGGTGACGAAGATAGTTGTTCCCGCCCTCCCTTCAATGGAATGCCTTGGTGCCTCGGTTGTAGCGCAACCTACCAGCAGCAACAGCGCCAACAGCCGGGCCATGCTCAAATATCTACACGCAAGTATCCTCATGCGGGCGATCTTACAGCATTACCGGGCTGTACCGGGTCAATTCCGCGGCACGGACATTTTCGGCATGGTTGGAGTCGGCGGCTGTACCGACCTAGACGGAGCGGATAGTAGACGTTGCAGCGTATTATTGCCCACCCGCGACGCCCCAGGCGCGCGGCCCAGCAAAGCCTGATGAAGCTTTTTGGAATCGTCATCGTCGCCGATACAACTTTCGTGACCCGCCCGCAGGTCGAACCCGGTCAGCGCAGTGCCATCCCAGGCAGCCATGCAATAAACGGCCCGAAAGTAGCAAGGTCAGGCACGCTGGCGGCCTCCTTATCTTCTATCCGCGCCAGGTTTTGAACGAGTTTCGAGAACCAGGAACGCCATTGCACCGCATCGCCACTGACTGGGCCACGAATTCGCCAGCTGCACCGTTGTAGTCACTATCCAGGAGAGGCTCAAGCGCCACCTTGAACGGCGTTTCGGTCAGGAAATAGCTGGGCAATGCGATGCTAGCCGCATCAGAGCGGTATTTACCGCTATTGGTGGCCGTTTCCAGCAATTCCACATAGATTGGCTGAAAGGTGTTGGCGCCGATCAGGACGCGGATCCGATCACGGATCATATCGCAGCGATCATCGCTCAGGGCACGTATCCAGATGCGGCCGCCTTGCTCGACTTTCGGCATGGCTTGGCGGAAATCGGGAGCCATGGTCTCGATCTTTTCCAGGACCGGCTTTTCACGCCCGAGGGAAATCTTGAATTGATCGGAATTAAGCCTCAGGTGGCAGCCATAATTGGAGCGGCTGAATTTGACCCCGTCTTCGATTCCACTTGAGCGTTTCAGCCAGACCGACAAGGGCCGGGCCGAAAATCGCCGGATGGAACTGGTGGAGAGCTAGCCGAATAGCTTCTCCGCCGTGTCGCCCAGGATCTTTTTCTTTTGCTCCGCCGTTAGGTCGGCGGCCTCGACCACCTTGGTTGGTTCGCCGTCGCCGATGGGGAAGGGATAGTCCGAACCCAACATAACCCTGTCATGGCCGCAGCAGGAACAGAGATAATTCAGGGTATTGGCAGCGAACAGAACGCTGTCGAAATAGAGTTTCTTGAAGCCCTCGATGGGATCGACGTATTTGCCGGGATGGATTTCATGGTTCCGCGCCAGGCGCCCCAACATATAGGGAATGCCGCCGCCGCCGTGGGAGAGGATGAAGTTCATCTTCGGGTACTTCAGAAAATGCCCGGCGAACAGCATGCGCGCCACCGCCGTGGTCGTGTCCGTGCCCCGGCCCACCGCATTGATCATGTCATAATCCAGCAGACGCGGATCACCGCAACCGAACATAGGGTGTAGATAGACCGTCGCCTTCAGGCCGTCAGCAGCCTCCCAAAACGGATCCAGGTCCGGATCATCAAGGTTGCCGGTACTACCTTGCGGCTGGGTGCCGATCATCACGCCCTTGAAGCCCGCGCCCAAAGCCTCCTCCAACACTTTCGCCGCCCGCTTGCCGTCCTGTAAAGGTACCGTAGCCAAGGGCGTCAGGCGATCCAGGCCGTCCGTACCGCTCATCTGGAATTCGTTCAGAAAGCGGCTCCACGCCTCGCCTTCTTCGCCCGGCAATTCATAGCCGAAGCTATCCAGCCAGCCGCCGACGATCTGGGCATCAATGGATTGTTCATCCATCCAGGATAGGCGCATCTCGGTATCGCGCAGCTTGGGCGACAGGGGCCGCGTCGGCGCCAGTCCCATGAAAACCAGTTGATAGCTATCGTCCTGGTGCAGCAGTTCCACGTTGGGAAATTGTCGGATCTTGTTTTTCAGGGCGCCCAGCGCGGACTGAGGCGTAAAATGGGCGTGAGTGTCTATGATCATTTATTTCTGTCCGTCATTAATAAGAGCTTCAATCTTGTTCATGCGCATGGGTAATTCATTGATGTTCAGGCCAAGGGGATGTAGGGCGTCGTTAACCGCGCTGGCAATGGCCGCCGGCGCGCCGAGATAACCGCCTTCGCCGGAGCCTTTTTGGCCATGGGACGTCAGCGGCGATGGGGTGCAGTGCTCCACATCCTTGACGTCGGGAATTTCATGCACCGATGGCATTAGGTAATCGGCGAAGGTGGCCGAGAGGAATTGCCCGTCGTCATCGTAAGCGAATTTCTCGTACAATGCGGCGCCAATGCCATGGGCCAGGCCGCCAATCACCATGCCGCGCACGATGTCGGGATTGATTACCGTGCCGCAATCATGGGCAATGGCGTAATCCAACACACTGACCCGGCCCGTTCCGGGGTCGATTTCCACATAGGGCACATGGGCCTGGAAGGAGAAGCAGGGATAGACCTGCACCCGGTTGTTCTGGTCCGGCAACTGGCCGCCGCCGGGCACCTGCATGATATATTGCGCCTGAAAACCCGGCTCCATGCCCTCGGGGAGTCTGTGATAGGCGCGGTAGGCGATGAAGCAGATCTCGGCCCAGGTCAGCTTGTGTCTGGGATCGTTCCGATCCGATATATCACCTCCCGCATATTCCAGCGCCTCCACCGGGCGCTCCAGATTATGGGCGGCGATAGCCATGGCGCGGTTCTTAATCTTTCCCGCCGCCCCCGCCGCAGCACTACCCAGCATGATCGCCATACGCGATGCGATGGGGCTGCGGGTGGGCAGGGCATTCAGGCTGTCGGAATGGACAATACGGATGTCATCCGGGTCGAACTGCAACTCCTCGCCCAGAATAGTCGCCATCATAGTCTCATGGCCTTGACCTGAGGTGGTCGTGCCCATGATGCCCGTGATGTTGCCTTGGGGATCGACACGGACTTCACAGCCCTCCATGAAGGTGGTGATCTCCGCCGAGGGGTCCATCAGATATTCAAAGATATTGTTGCCGCCCCCCGGTTCCAGCACCGTGGCGATGCCGATACCGGCCAGGCGGCCCTCTGATCGCGCTTTGTCGCGCCGGGCCAGCAGGCTATCATAATCAGCCAGATCCAGGCCTTTTTGCAGCACCACCGGATAGTCGCCGCTGTCGTATTTACTGCCCGGCGGAATTTGATAGGGAAACTCGTCCGGCTGGATCAGGTTGCGGCGGCGAACTTCCAACCGGTCCAGGCCCAGATGCCGGGCCACGTTGTCCACCGCCGTCTCGATCATATAGTTTGTCGGCGCCTGGCCAAAACCGCGCACGGGCACCTGGCCGCTTTTATTGGTGCAGACCGAAATCGCCTCGTATTTCACCGAGTTGATTTTGTACGGCCCTACAATGGCGCTGATCGGCTTGGCCAATTGAAACGGCGCGCGGCCCGGATAGGCGCCGGCATCGTCCAGGGCGCGAATCTTTATGGACTTGATGACGCCGTCCTTGTCGAAGGCAACGTCGGTATCGAATATGCGGTCCGGGCCATGGGCGTCGCTGCCCGCCATGTTGGCCAGGCGGTCCTCGATAAAACGCACTGGAACCCGCAGCTTGCGGGAAAGATAACCCACCAGGACGCTCTGCTTGATGCCCCGCTTTACACCATAGCTGCCGCCCACGTCCACATCCTGATGCAGACGAATGCAGTTTAGGGGATAGCCCAGTGTCGCGGCCATCAACTCGACGAAATTCGGCATCTGGATCGAGGCCCAGATATCCAGAATCTCCGTCCCCTCGTCCCATCGTGCCAGAGCGCCAAAGGTCTCGATGGGTACAGTGGAGCTGCGCCCCCAACGGGCCCGGAAGCTCAAATGGTCATCCGCACCGGTGAAATCGTTGTCCACATCGCCCCAAAGGAAATTGCCGTGATAGAGCACATTGCTGCCATGGCCGGGATGTACCAGAAGCTCGGTTTCCTCGAATGCCTGTTCGGGATCGACAATGGGATCGAGAGGCTCGTAATCCACCTCGATCAGGTCCAGGGCATCCTCCGCGATGTAGGCGTTATCTGCTACGACAATTGCGACCCATTCGCCCACATAGCGGGTCATGCCGACCGCCAGGGCATACCATTGAACCTTAGGCAACTTCAGGCCTAACCGAATAGGGTTGCAGTCCTCCGCCAATTGCGCACCGGTTAGCACCATATGCACGCCGTCCAAGGTCTCCGCTACCGCCGTGTCGATGGAGACGATGCGCGCGCGGGGATAGGGCGATGGCAGCACGGCGGCATGCTTGGTGTCGGGTAGGCATACGTCCTGCACATATTTACCCTGTCCGGTGACGAAGCGTTTGTCCTCGCGCACCCGGCGCTTGGTTGCCACGTAATGCAGATTGCGCTCCATATTCATCAGTCGGCCTCCCGCATGCGGCAGGCCGCCAATTGGATCGACTCGATGATCTGGGTATAGCCCGTACAACGGCACAGATTGCCGCCAATGGCCTCCTTGATCTCCTCAAGACAGGGATCGTTGTTCTCCGTCAACAGGGCCTGGGCCGAGATCAGCATCCCCGGCGTGCAATAGCCGCATTGCATGCCATGGGCCTCTTGAAACGCCTCCTGCAGAATACCGGGCGTTTGATCCTCATTGCACATGCCTTCCACGGTGGTGATATTATGGCCGTCCGCCTGCACCGCCAGCATCAGACAAGACCGGATCGGCACGCCATCCAGCAGGATCGAGCAGGCACCGCAGACCCCATGCTCGCAGCCGATATGGGTGCCGTTCAGGCGCAGCTCGTCACGCAACATGTCGGACAGGGATAGGCGCGGCTCCACCGCCAGCGCATGGGTCTTGCCGTTGATGGTTAGGGAAATCTCTCGCTTAAGCATCGCCTCACTCATTTCTGAGCCTCGGCTACTGCATCCTTGAGGGCCCGTTCCGCCAATACCCTAGCAACACGGCGGCGATAGGCGGCTGAGGCGTGCTGGTCGTTTCCCGGCGTCAGGGCGGCCTCAATGCCGCCCAACGCAGCTTCAATTCCATCCGGTTCCGGCTTGCCGCCGCGCAGCGCGTCCTCGACCACCGTCATGCGCAATGGCACGCTGTCCGCGCCGCCAATTGCCAGGGCAGCATGAGTGCAAATGCCGTTGGCATCCAGATGGATAAGTGCCGCCGCCGCGACCACGGCGAAATCGCCCCGTCGCTCGCTCACTTCGTGAAAGGCGGTGCCCACGCGTGCGCCTGCGAGTGGAATGGGAAAATGCACGCTTAACAGAACCTCGTTATCGGTCCGCGCCGTCATCATCGGGCCGAGAAAATAGTCCGCCATAGCGACCTGCCGGGTACCGGCGGCGCTTCGCAGGCAGACATGGGCATCCATTGCCAGGGCCGCCAGGGGAATTTCCGAGGCCGGATCCCCATGGGACAGACTGCCGCCCAGGGTGCCACGATTGCGGGTTTGTTGATGGCCCACATAGGCAATCGCCTTAGCCAACAGAGGCAGACGTGTCCGAACCTCCGCCGCGGCCAAAGCCTCGGCCTGGCGGGTACAGGCCTTGATGACGATTTCGTTGGCGGCAACATCAATGCCAGACAGTTCTGCGATCTTGTTTATGTCGATCACGGTTTCGGGCCGGGCCAGACGCATGGACAGCATGGGCATCAAGGTTTGGCCACCCGCAATGACTATGGCCTCGCCATCACCTTTGTCCAAGGCTTCCACCACCTGATCTATACTCTCGGCCAGAATATAATTAAACTTCGCCGCTTTCACTGAAACACCTGCTGGTCCCCTTCGCGATCATTTGCCTATACAGTAACCTTTCGACGCGGCCTGCCAAGCCATGATTGCCGTGAACCCTGAGAGAGCAAGATGCTTCAAGACAAAATCGCCAAGGATATTCAGGACGCAGTGGACCATCACTTCGATGATCAGGTGGATGTTACCGCCGCTCTGGTGGGTTTTCCATCCACGCACGGTAATGAGGCCACCGCCCAAGACCCCATGGCCGGGGCCTTCGCGGCGCGCGGCCTGACCGTGGATCGTTGGAAACTCGATGTTGATGATTTCAAGCATCTGCCCGGTTTCTCGCCGGTCCCCATACCGCAGATGTTTATGGTTTCAACGAATGGGTCGACCTGGAGAGCCTGCGCAAGTCGACCCAGGCCATCGCCTGTTCATGGCAAACTGGTGCGGGATAGAGAAAATCTAAGTTCAGAGTGAAATGACGGAACAACCAAATTATTTCAACCGGGCTGACATGGCCCACCTGACCGAGGAATTTCCCATCGGTCCGGAATTCCTGCGCCGTTTCGAGGCCATCAGCCGGGACGAGCTGCGCGCCCTGCAGGAGGCCCGCTTCCAAACGCTCATGAGCCAGGCCTGGAAGGTGCCCTTCTATCAACGCCTGTGGGGCGCCCAAGGATTGGAACCTGGTGATATCGGTAGTCTGGATGACATCACCAGGCTGCCGATGTTCGATAAAACGGACATCATGGACTCCATCGCCCTTCATCCACCGTTTGGTGATTTTCACGGCATGGAAACCTATTCAGAAGGTGATCGCCCACCCGTGATCGTACACACCACGTCAGGCACCACGGGCCGGCCCCAGGTCCTGATGTTCGGGCCGCGCAGCCGGGAAATTCAAAACCTGCTGGTGGCCCGCATCTATCTGCTGCAGGGCCTGCGTCCAGATGATGTGGTGCAGTCGGTCTATGGCCATGGCATGATCAACGGCGGGCACTACATCCGCGAAGCCGTGGTGCATTGGACCAATTCGATCTTTCTGCCCGCCGGCACGGGAGTGGAAACACGCTCGGCACAGCAGGTTAACTTGATGAAAGATTTTGGTGTCACGACACTTGTCGGTTTCGCCGATTACATCAAGCGTCTGGCGGATGTGGCCCGCGAAGAAGGGTTGGAGCCGGGCGGGGATATCAAGATCCGAATGATCTCGGGCCACATGGGTCGCGAGGACAATATCGCCCTGTCGAAGGCCTGGGGTGGGGCCAATATTTATGATTGGTACGGTGTTGGCGATACCGGGCTGATCGCCGGTGAAGGACCGGAAAAGACCGGTCTGCATATTATGGAAGATGCGCAATATCTGGAAATCTGCGATATCCACAGCGGCCAACCCGTGGCCGACGGAAGCATCGGCGATATGGTCAACACGGTGCTGTTCAAGGACGATATCTATCCCATCATCCGCTTCAACACCCACGACGTTACCGCTATACGCACGGACGCCGCGCCCTCGGCCCTAAATCTGGCACGCATAGAAGGCTTTCTGGGGCGCAGCGATAACATGGTCAAACTGCGCGGCATCAACGTCTTTCCCCAGGCCATCGGCGCCATGCTGGCGGAGCGCGGAGAATTCAATGGCGAGTTCATCTGCCGCGTGACGCGCGATGGCGAAGGCAGAGACGAAATGACGATCAGCGTGGAGATCACCAGCGGTGGCGGTGTCGAGTTGGCCAACGCCTATCAGGATATCCTGCGCCGCAAGGCCGGCGTGGCGGCAACGATCGCTTTCGCCCGGCCCGGCGCCCTGGCTGATTTGACCGGTATCGAAACCCGGCAAAAGCCGCTGCGGCTAATTGACGAACGCTTTTAGCTGATAGTCGAAATAACAACGTAAGGAGTAAGGAACATGGCGACGCTTATCACGGGTGGTGCGGGATTCGTCGGGCTGGAAGTGGCGCGGCAGCTGCTGGACGCAGGCGAGACCGAGATCACCGTGTTCAGCCGCAACCCATCCCCAGCGCGATTGGGGGATTTGGCCGGCCGGGTAACCGCCATCGCCGGCGATGTCGGCAACTATTCCCACGTCCTGGATGTGGTCAAGGCCAGCAAGGCGGAGGTAATTTATCATCTCGGTGCCATGTTGTCCGTGCCCTCAGACGCGAACCCGGCCAGTGCCATCCAGACCAATGCCATGGGTACCTTTTATGTGCTTGAGGCCGCCAAGTTGTTTGATGTGCGTCAGGTAATCTTTTCCAGCTCCATCGGCACCTATGGTTATGATATCGAGGGCGGTGAGTTAACCGACACGGCCCTGCAGCGCCCGTCGCTATTCTATGGTGCGACCAAAGCGTTCGGCGAACATATGGGGCTGGTCTTCAAGCGTAAATACGGCCTGGATTTTCGTGGTATCCGCTACCCTTCCGTGATTGGGCCGGGGGTGACAACGCCGGGCATGTCGCAATATACCTCCTGGATGATTGAGGAAAGCGCCAAGGGCAATCCCTTCACGGTTTGGACCAAACCGGAGACCAAGGTTCCGGTGATGTATATAGCCGAGGCCGCCACCGCCACGGTGCAACTGGCCCAGGCGCCGTTGGAAAACATCAAAATGGTCAACTACCTAGTTGATGGCGCCAAACCCACGCCCAACGCGGGAGAAATCGCCGATGCAGTGCGGGCCAGGATTCCCAGTGCCCGGATCGATTTTGTGCCCGATCCATCGAAGCCCATGTTGCATGGCCGCTTGCAAACCATCGACGATAGCTGCGCGCGGGAGGAATGGGGCTGGAAACCAACCCATGATCTGCCCCGTATGATTGACGATTTTTTGGCGGAATTATCCAGGACCGTCACAACTTAGTGAGAAACCGCCATGCATGATCCCATTCATCTGACCGAAGAGTTGCGTTTGCTACGCGATCAGCTGCGACGTTTCATGGCCGAGGAAGTCGTGCCCCATGGCGAGACATGGGAGGTTGATGGCATGGTGCCCCGGGATGTGCTGCGGCGCATGGGCGCGCTGGGTTTTCTGGCCATGCGCCATCCGGAGGAACATGGCGGTGCGGGACTGGGTGCCATGGCCTCGTTGATTTTGTCCGAGGAACTTGGCCGCGCCACTTTTGGCGGCTTTTCCGCCACGGTGCTGGTGCACACCGACATGGCCTCGCCCCATCTGGCCCGCTATGGCAACGCGGCGCAAAAAGCCAGGTATCTGCCTGCCATCTGCCGAGGCGAGAGCATTACTGCCGTTGCGGTGACCGAACCGGGCGCGGGCTCGGACGTGGCGGGCCTCTCGACCCGCGCCGTGCGTGACCGTGCTGACTATGTCCTCAATGGCGCCAAGATGTTCATCACCAACGGTGTGCATGGCGATCTGTTCTTCGTCGCCGCCCGCACTGATCCCGGCGTCAAGGGCAGCCGGGGCATTTCGATCTTCATCGTCGAAAAAGGCACGCCGGGCTTTTCCGTCAGCCGGCGGCTGGACAAGCACGGCTGGCGCTGCTCGGACACCGCTGAGCTGGTTTTCGATGATTGCCGTGTCCCCGCTGAAAATCTGTTGGGTGAAGAGAACAAAGGCTTCTACGCCATCATGGACAATTTCCAGAACGAACGCCTGGTGCTGTCCGGCATGGCCATTGGCGAAGCCGCCAAGGCGCTGGAGATCACCTTGGACTACCTGAAGGAGCGCACGGCCTTTGATGCCAAGCTATGGGATAAACAAGCCATTCGGCAGCGCTTGGCCATGCTGGCGGCCCAGGTCGAGGCGGCCCGGCAACTGGCCTATCATGTGGCCTGGCTAGACGAGCAGGGCGAAGACTGCGTCGCCGAAGTTTCCATGCTGAAGGCCATGTCGGCGGAGGTCGCCAACCGGACGCTCTATGACTGTGTGCAGTTTCATGGCGGCATGGGTTATATGCGCGAGAGCACCATCGAGCGCATGTCACGGGATGCCCGCCTGCTGCCCATCGGCGGCGGCGCGACGGAAGTCATGTTGGAGGAAGTCGCCAAAAGGCTATAGTACATTGGCGCTAAAATCCGGCGTGAATGATTGCAAGAGGCTGTTATGAGTGATGCGGACACCCCAGAGACGGCAAGCCCGGAACCCAGCTTTGGCTGGACCGACGAAGAACTTTTGGCGCGACCATTGGTCTTTCGCCCGGATCTCTTTGCGGGCAAGGTAGCCCTGGTAACAGGCGGCGGCAGCGGTCTGGGCAAGGCCATCGCCTATGCTTTTGCCCGCCTGGGCGGGACGCTGGTGCTGTGCGGCCGCAATCCCGACCGCCTGGCCAATGCCAAGGCCCATATTGAAAATCTGGGCGGGCGCTGTGATACCTATCAGCTGACCATCCGCGACCCGGACGAGGTCAACGCCATGATCGCCGATGTCTTCGAGAATCATGGCCAGCTCGATGTCCTAGTCAATAACGCTGGCGGGCAATTCCCTCTGCCCGCCCTGGACATCACGCCCAAGGGTTGGAACGCAGTGGTCGATACCAATCTGAACGGCACCTGGTACATGATGCAGGCCGCCGCCCTGCAATGGCGCGATCGCGAACAGCCAGGCTCGATCATCAATATCGTCGCCGATATTTGGCGTGGCCTGACCGACATGGCCCATAGTTGCGCGGCCCGCGCCGGGGTAATTTATCTCTCCAAAACCGTGGCCGTGGAGTGGGCGCCACTGAACATTCGCGTCAACTGCGTCGCGCCCGGCTGTTGCGAAACCGAGGCGTTTTCGCTGTATCCGCCTGATGCGGCGGTGCGTTATGAAGTCTCGAACCCCATGCTGCATTCCGGCGATGCCATGGATATCGCCGAGGCGGTGGTTTATATGGCGGCGCCGTCGGGCAAGTTCATCACCGGCGAAGTTCTCACCGTAGATGGCGGACAGCAGATGTGGGGCGATGTCTGGCCCTATTACAAGCCCGAATGGACCAAGGTCGACACGAAATAAGGCCACGAAGAATAGAGACGTTATTGAAGTTAATCAGCAGCACAGGCAGAGGAAACAATCATGGCGAAGAACATCAGGGTCGGAATTGTCGGTGCCACCGTTACACCAGGCGGCAGCGGCTGGGGTGCCAACGCTCATGTGCCGGCATTACAAGCATTGTCCGGCTATGAACTAAAGGCCGTTTGTACCGCTCACGAGGAGACCGCGAGAGCCTCTGCCGAGAAATTTGGTGCCGAATTGGCATTTCACGACATGAATGAGATGGTCACGCACCCCGACGTTGACCTGATCGCGGTTGTTGTCCGCGTGCCGTTGCACAAACAGCTAGTAATGGCCGCCATTGAGGCTAACAAGCCCGTGTGCTGCGAGTGGCCTCTGGGGGCCCATCTAGCCGAAGCGGCCGAGATGGCTGACGCCGCCAAAGCGGCTGGCTTGCCAACCTTGGTTGGCCTACAGGCGCAAAGCGACCCAGCCGTGATGTATGCCCGCGACCTGGTTGCCAACGACGAAATCGGCGAGATCGTAACCGTTAACCTGAGCGTGATGGTCGGTGCGATCACCAAGCGCGGGGACGGCCGCATCTGGCAGGGCATTCGCGCCAATGGCGCCAACCCCATGACCATTCCGGGCGGACACTCCATTGATGCCTTGTGTTACATCCTCGGCGAGTTCGCCGAAGTCAGCGCACGGGTAACAACACGCATCGATATGTGGAAGCACGCCGTATCGGGGGAAGACTTTCTCGTGGATGCGCCGGACACCGTCTCTGCCGCGGGCGTGCTCAAAAGCGGCGCTGAAGTATCCTACCAATTGGCCAGCGTGCCTTACAATGCGAGTGGCACCCGCATGGAGATTTATGGCCGCAAGGGGACCCTGGTGCTAACTTCCAATTCCGTCAACATTGGACCTAGCCGGCTCCACCTCGCCATCGGCGAGGAGAATATGGCGGAGATACCTCCGCCTGATAGCTACCGGCTTATTCCGGCGGATATGGCTGCCGGCCCAGGGAGAAACGTCGCGCAGGCTTACGCCCGCTTTGCCAAGGCAATGCAATCGGGGCAGTCAGGGACAGCAGATGCACCTAATTTCAACGATGCAGTTGGCCGGCATGCGCTGATTGACGCCATGGAACGTTCTCATGGGGAAAGCAAAATCATCAGGTTGGCCTAGGCCTGAGCGGGGACGGGATGGTCTCAATTTCTTGCGAGGCCACTTCGTGATGGATACGCGCAAGGCGCTGCCTTGCGAGGTCTGGTAATCCGAATAATTGTCGCGCCGGGGTACGTCATATAAACGGCGCCGCCCGTTTGACTAGGTCTGACAGGTTTGCTTCCTTTGGATTGCGCGGCTTGCCGGGATGAATGATCGAGACCTGACAGGTCTCGGCGGCTTCCACCATGTCCTTGAAGCTGCCCCCGTCAATGTCCAGGATATAGGCCTGTTGGTTGTCGTTGTAGGCGAACAGCTGATTGTTGAGCTCGGTGCATTCGTTGCAAGTAGTGCAGCGCGGGGTCTCGATCCAGGCTACGTCCGGATCGGGTGCCGGTGCTTCCGGGGCCTCGGCTTCCACTGCGCCCGCCACGGCCTCTACCGCCGCGACGGCAGCGGGCGCCGGGGCGGCAGCGGGTGCCGGCGTGGCGGCTGCCGCTGCCGGCGCCGGGGCTGCGCTGGCAGCAGCGGCAGCCTGAGCCCTCAATTCATCCAGTTCGCGCTGCTTTTCCTCGTCCCAACGCTGGCGTTCGGTTTCCAACAGGCGCGCGGCATGGGAATTGTGCACGCCGCCCAGTTCCTGCAACGCGTGCCAGTTTTCGACGCAGCGCTCCGCCGCCCGGATCACCGGCTCGCCGACCACGATCTTGCGCAACACATTATCACCGTCGATCATCAATACATAAGGCACGTTGTCGCGCCGCCCCTCCGCCTTGCGCCGCAGGTATTCTCCGACCGGCATCAGGCCTTTGTCACTACTACCATTGCCCACGCCGGTCAGATGCTTGGCGTAGCGCCCATCGGCGGCAACGAAATCGACAAAGGTGAAGTTGAGCTTTTCCTCGACCCGCTCATGGTGCTCCAATTCGTAGGTGAGCTCGTGCTCGGGCCAGTCGGTCTCAGCCTGGGGATTGCTGGCGACAGAGAAACGCGATGCCCAGTCGGGCCCAGCCCCCGGATCGAAAGTAAAGGCAGGAAAGCCTCGACTCTCGGCGGCGGCGGCGGCTGTAAGATAAGGGGCGCGTGAGCCGTTCGCGCCAGCATCACCGGAGAAAATACTGAATAGCGCCGGTCCGGCATAGTCCAAGCCCTTCATGATCCGGTTACGCAGGCGGAAAATGCCGGCGGTGGTGGTTTGCAGGACATAGGCGCTATTGATACCAACCGCCATGTTGGCGATATGCAGGTTATTGCCGCGCATGGCGATTTGTCCCGGCGTAACGCCATCTTCGCCCAGCAGATCGTCGGTCTGAACCAGCACCTTGACCGGCAGACCAGATGACAACAGTTCGGCCGCCCTGGCCCGTTCTATCACAACGCCATCGGTATCGCCGTCGGGCAGCAACACCAAATAGGAAGGAAATTGGGCCAGATCGTCCGGCCGCAGAGAGGTCTGGTCGAAGGCCTCGAAATAGTGCACATGCCGGGCGGGCTTGAAGCGATTCTCCATTTCCAGTTCGGCGACCGACAGCGCCTTGGCCAAGGCGACGAGCTCGGGCAGCCGTTCCTCAAACGCCGCCTTAGCCGCGGCGCAGCCCTGGAACACGAAGTCATAAGGCGCTTCCGCGTTGCTCTCGCGAAGCAATTCCGAAGCCGGTACGAAGCGCTGCGTCTGTAAAACCTTGAGGGTAGCGTGCAGACGCAGGCGCCGATCCTCCGGCAGGCTGGCATCCGACGCCGTCCGCGGCAGAATATTCGAGAGAGCGTCGAAGTCAAAGGCAGCCTCGTACGAACCGCGCAGGGCACCCTTAAGCTGCGCCGCGCTGCGCCCTGTCTCGGATTTGGCGAAATCAGCGCCTAGAATACCCTCCAGCCCGAGTATAAGTTTGTCCAGACGATGGCGCAGGCTTTGGTTTTTCCGCCGCTGTCCGGTCTGCCAAAGATGGCGCAGCACCTTGCCAGGCGTGGCACCGTCGCAATCGATCACCTCGCCATCGGCCACCAGGGCCGCCTCGGCCTGGGCGAGAACATTCTGCAAATCCTCGCCAACCGTATCGTCGGCGCCGGCCAGCATGCGGTCACCGGCCTGCTGCCACAGCTTCGCCAAGGTGCCCTGGGCACCGCCAGCCACGGCTGACCTGATCCCATGCTCCAGGCTGAGTAGCTGTTTCCGCGCAAACTCACCTTCAATGCCCTGGGGAGCGATGCCATTCAGAACATCATCGACAATGCTTGACAAGGTGCGGACGGCGCCTTCGCCGTCGCTATTGTCGGCCAGCACCAGCGGGTAGTCGTACCGCAAACCGGTCAAATCACCATATCCCGCAAATAGCGCCGGGCGCATATCTAGCTCGGCGACATCCGTCAGGTGGCCACCCGACCGGTCGCCGGTGAGATGAAAGGCGACTAGCTCTACATGGTTGAGTTCTGCATTCATTGTTTGGCCGCTCCTTGTCCGACGGCGAAAGCTCTCAGGCGTCGGGCCAAATTGTGTATTTGTCGAATTCACTGTTCAGCGCCTGCTCGATGGTATCGGCAGTAAACAACTCGTTCGGGTCGCGAATGTCGTCATACCGGGGCGTTGCCGGGTCGTGATATAGGATGCCGACCGGGGCATCATCGGTCATCGCGGCGATCTCCCTGGCCCGGTCCAGGTTCAGGGGGTCATGTTCCTCCCGGTTATTGTAAACGCCGGTCAGGCTATCGGGGATCCGCATGCCGTTTTCGTGATGAAGCATCAGGGTCCTGGCCGGATTGTTCATCCATTCATCGAACATCGTCGGCACGTACTCGGGACAGCGTTGCAGGATGCGCACGAAGGAAAACCCCTTGTGGCGGAAGGCGGCCGAAATGATGTCGTAGAGGATTTCGGGGATCCAGTCGGCGGCCTGGGCGACGAACGAGGCGTTAGTGATGCCCAAGGTGACACTCAGCGGGTTGAGCGGCTCGAGATAGCTGCCGTGCGGTGTGGTATTGGAGTTAAAGCCGCGCGGCGAGGTCGGCGAAACCTGCTTCTTGGTCAGGCCGTAGAGCTGGTTGTCGTGCATCAACACGGTCATGTTCATATTGTAGCGGATGGCATGGATCCAATGGGCCGTGCCGATGGAACAACAGTCGCCATCGCCGGTATTGACGAAGACGTTGAGGTCCGGCCGAGCCATCTTCACACCCTCGGCAATCGGCAGGGCGCGGCCATGCAGGCCGTGGAAACCGTAGGTGTTCATATAATGCGGAAAGCGGCTGGAACAGCCGATGCCCGAGACGAACACGGTTTTCTCCGGCAGCAATTCTTCGTCCCGGCACAGGCGTTGCAACGCCGTCAGGATCGCGTTGTTGCCGCAGCCGGTGCACCAGCGCGGTTGGTTGGACTGAAAATCCTCGATGGTAAAATTCTCATCGTTCGACCTCAGCAGTCGTTCGGTAACGGGTGTGGGCATATCAGCCACCTTTTCTACTTGCGTCTAGCGCATCTTTTCCGTGATCACTTTGATGATGGTCGATGGTTTCAGCGGTTGTCCCTTGACCTCGCTCCAGCAATCAATGTCGACCAGGAAGCGGGCCCGCAGCAGCCAGGCGAGTTGGGAATAGCGCCGATTGTCTTCGTCGATGATTTCGCTTTCGAGGCTGTCGGACCAGCTGTTCTCGATCGTCATCACCTCATCGAAGCCTCGCAAGATCTCCTTGATGCCGGAGGGCAGGGGCTGGATGAAGGTCAGGTGCATGGACGAAATCTTGTAGCCATCCTTGCGTAGGCGCGTGACCGCCTCTTCGATGGCGCCTTTGGTACTGCCCCAGCCAATAATCAGCAGGTCGCCCTCGGGATCGCCAAACACCGGTGGCGGGGTTAGAGACTTCTGCAGGGTGGCCAGCTTCAGGCTGCGTTGCCGCATGCCTTCCTGGTTGATTTTCGGGTCGTAGGCGACGGCACTATTGCGGTCATGCGCCAGCCCGGTTACGCAATGCATGCCGTCGGGCTGGCCGGGAATAAAGCGCCGGGCGATGCCGGTGGTCTCGTCCCAGTCGTAGGGCTGGGCACCTTCGGCCAGTGTACACTGATCCAGCGGCGGGGCGACCCAGTCGTCTGTGAACTCGGGCCGGGGAAAAGGCTGTTGCGCGCTGGCTAGGTTGGCATCGGTCAACAGCAACACCACGGTGTTGAAGGTTTCCGCGATCTTGCGGGCGGTAATCACCGAATAGAAACAGTCCTCGATGCTGGAGGCAGCCATCACCACCTTGGGAGCATCGCCATGGCCGCCAAAGCATGCGAACAGCAGATCGCCCTGCTCACCCTTTGTCGGCTGGCCGGTGCTGGGGCCGCCGCGCTGGACATCGACCACCACCAGCGGAATTTCCGCCATTATCGCCAGGCCGATGGTTTCCTGTTTCAGGGACAGGCCCGGACCGGAGGTGATCGTAATGGCGCATTTGCCGGAATAGGAGGCGCCGATAGCGAAGGCACAGGCGGCGATCTCATCCTCCGCCTGATGCACGATACCGCCAACCTTTTCGAAGATTTCACTTAGATAGTGCGAGGCCGAGGTCGCCGGCGTGATCGGGTACATGGCACAGACCTGCATGCCCGAGGCCAGCACGCCAAGCGCCAGGGCGGAATTGCCGTTCATCACGATCTGCGGCACCGTCGCCTTGACCGCCGGAATGTCGTACTTGAAATCCAGGTTGACCTCGGCCCAGGCATAACCGGCCTCCATCAGCTCGAAATTGGCGTTGATTATGGCCTGGCTCTTGTTGTTGAAGATGAAGGCGATCTGGTTTCGTGCTATCTCCGGATCGAAGCTGTAGATGTTGCACAACACGCCAAGCACGAACATGTTCTTGCCGCGCTTGGGGTCAGGCACCAGGCGCAGGCATTCCTCTTCCATGGGAATTTCATAAACCTGATAACCGGCTTCCAGCAGATCCTCATAGGCCTGCACATAGGACCCGACGATGGCCGGGTCACGGTCGTTGCGCCATTTATTTTCCAGCAGAATAGTGGCGCCGTGCTTTAGCTCGCCCTCGCGCACCCGGCCCAACAGGACCTGCTCGTTGAAGGCTACGACGAGATTTGTTTCATCGCCGCCGTTGGTGACCGAACTGGCGCCGACCCGAATGCGGTTGCCGCTGGCGCCTTCGATACTGCGGGCGGGAGGCTGGATTTCAGCCGGAATGATTTCCACGGTCCAGATGCCATTACCCTTGCGGGCGGCGATGGCGGCGAACGATTGACCACATTTTTGCGCCCCTTCACCGGAATCGCTGACGATTTCAACGATATGTTCGTCAAGGGTGTGGACGTTTTTTGCCAACGGGGCAGGTGCGCCGGCGGCTTTTTCTTCGTCCGGTAGTTTCGTTTTTAGGGCCGTATCCATATTTACCATATCCGTTGTCGATTGATTTCAGGCCGCGGGTTCTTCACGCCTAGGCGCCCTGCAGGCGCACGAAGTTTCGTTCTTCAAGATTTATGCCGAATAGCGTGCCGCCGTCACCGCCCTGTTCGGGCAGATAGACAGCATCGGTATCGCGGATGCCGAGATAGGATTTGATCGAGCGCGCCGCCTTGCGGCCCGCGCCCATAGCCAGGATTACCGTGGCGGCGCCGGTGACGATATCGCCGCCCGCATAGACCCCCGCCATTGAGGTAGCGAGATTCTCATCGGTGTCGAGATAGCCCCATTGGTTTAGCTTGAGCTTGCTGGTCTGGCCGATGATTGGGTTCGGGTTGGTGCCGATGGCATAGACCACCATGTCGGCCTCGAACTCGTATTCGCTGCCTTCGATCGGCACCGGCCGGCGGCGTCCGGAATCATCGGGCTCACCCAGTTCCATTTCCAGACAGCGCATGCCGCGGACGTTGCCCTCGCCGTCGTCAAGAATTTCGACCGGCGTGGTCAGCCAGCGGAAATCAATGCCTTCCTCCTTGGCGTGGTGGATTTCCTCCTCCCGCGCCGGGCTTTCCGCTTCCGTGCGGCGGTAGATGCAGTAGACCGTTTCGGCACCCAGCCGCCTGGCGACACGCATGGCATCCATCGCGGTATTGCCGGAACCGATTATGGCGACCTTCTTGCCCAGATGCAGGGGCGTGTCATAGTTCGGAAAATCACCGGCGCCCATTAGGTTGGTCCGCGTCAGCAATTCATTGGCTGAGAGCACACCATTGAGCGATTCACCGGGTATGCCCATGAATTTAGGCGATCCGGCCCCGGTGCCGATGAACACCGCGTCATAGCCCATTTCGTCGATCATCTGTTCGATCGTGAACAGGCGCCCGACCAGGGTGTTGCATTCGATCTTCACGCCCAGCTTGGTGATATTGCCCATCTCGACGTCGATCACTTGGTTCGGCAGGCGGAATTCGGGAATACCGTAACGCAACACGCCGCCAGCCTTGTGCAAGGCTTCATAAACCGTGACGTCGCAGCCCGCCTTGGCCAAATCGGCAGCGCAGGCGATGCCGGCGGGACCCGAGCCAACGATGCCGACCTTAAAGCCATTCGGTTCGTGATAGGGCTGGCTGTTCCAGCCCTGCTCAATCGCCATATCGCCAAGCCACCGTTCCAGGCGGCCGATCGCCACCGGCTCCAAGGTATCGCCAACCGGGCAGACCGCCTCGCACTGATCTTCCTGGGGACACACGCGGCCGCAGATCGCCGGCAGCAGATTGGCGTCGCTTAAGGTTTCATAGGCGGCGTGAAACTCTCCATCGATGATCTGCTCGATGAAGCCGGGAATGTTGATGGCGACCGGACAAGCCTTGACACAGGCCGGCTCCGGGCAGAGCAGACAGCGTTCGCACTCGTTAAGGGCATGCCCCTGAAGGTAACCCAGCGCTACCTCGGCGAAATTCTGCACCCGGTCCTCAGGCGTCTGCACCGGTATCGCGGTGCGTTCTTGGGGAATGGTGCGAATTGTTTTTTTGGCCATGACAATATGATCCGTCCTATCAGGTCTAGTAGCCGTCGTTGTCCTTGATGGTGCCCCAATGAACACCGATATCGCCGTGCACGGCGCGGCGCTGCGGTGCCGAAGCGTCGGCTTTGGATTTGAGCGCCGCCGGTTGGTCAGCTTCGCTGGCCCATCGCTCCATCGCTTCCGCTTCGTCGGCCTTGAAGCGGGTCAAGCGGTTCATGAGGTCGGAAAAATCGACCTCGTGGCCGTCAAAGTCTGGTCCGTCAACACAGGCGAATTTGGTTTCGTCGCCAACCAGCACCCGGCAGCCGCCGCACATGCCGGTGCCATCAACCATGATGGGGTTGAGGCTAACCGTGGTCTTGATGCCGTGCTCCCGCGTGGTCTCGGCGGCCGCCTTCATCATGATCGGCGGGCCGATGGCGATGACCTCGTCGATATCGGCATGTTTGGCCGCAGCGATTTCAATACCGTCGGTGACAAGGCCCTTGATGCCGACCGAGCCATCATCGGAACAGATGATGAATTCATCGCAGACGCTTTCGAACTTGTCGCGCCAGAACACCAGATCTTCATTGCGGAAACCGACCACACCGATGACGTAGGCGCCGTTCTGCTTGAAGGCGCGGGCCTGAGGGAAGACTGGGGCAACGCCGAGACCGCCGCCGACGCAGACCACCTTGCCGCCCTCGCTGATATGCGAGGGTTCGCCCAGCGGACCGACCATGGAATACAACGACGTACCGACCTGACAGAGCTGCTGCATTTCCCGGGTTGTCTTGCCGGCAGCCTGGATGACCAGGGTAATGCTGCCGCGTTCGGTATCGAAATCAGCGATCGTGAGGGGAATTCTCTCCCCACCCTCGCGGCAAATGACAATCACGAACTGACCCGGCCTGGCGGCTTTGGCCATCATCGGATGGCTGACTTCCAACAGATAAGTTACGTCGGAAAAATCCTCCCGCGCCAGGATCTCGAAGCTAGCGCCCTGCGGCGCGGCATTTCCCGCCGATCCCCCATCCCCATTCTTGCCACCACTATTTCCTCCGCAGTTCTTTGCTCTAGCCGTCATAAGAACACGGTCCTCCGTTTTTGACTTCAACGTTCCTTGCTTGTCCGTTCTGTCGCTATGGAACAGCTACTTTTTCTATCAGGCAGAGGGCACCGCCCTGCAAGCGGCCCATTCCACCTAGCGTTACGGAAAAGAATGTTCGTGAAAATCATCGGGAGCATTGATCTTGATCAACCGGTGTCTTGACCAATGAGGCGTCGACATCCGCGTGCCTCGCGGTGAGCCGCTGACATTTCTATCCCTTGAGATCCGCATACATAAGTTGGGACGGCTTCCGGATTATGATCAATTTGATCATGCGCAATGCTTTTCAGCATTTATGGTGGGTTTCTGGCGCCAAATGCTCGAATTGAACGGTTAGTTCAAAATCTCTTCCAAACGGTCGAGCAATTCCCTATTTGGACAGAGGAAATATCTGCTCTCGACATTGAAATCACAGGTGTGGAATTTATCACACTGGCGGCATTCTTCAGCCGCGGCATGCATCTCTTCAGGCATCAGACGTATGCTGCGTTCGGGATCGATATCGAGATGCTCGAGCATGCGGCTTAATGGGTTTGGCATCATCGATCGCTGGGTCATGATCTGGATTCCTTCCAAGCGCGTGGACTGTAGCATCAAAATCATCTGGGCGCATTACAACAGGCCATTGACCTGGTTGATCAACGGTGGCGACCTAAGCGGCGGCGCTGGATTCCAACGGACGCTTTATAGCTGCGAATATCGAACGCCCGGCACAGATCGCTGCACTTCGTCCCATGGCAGAAGGAACTCAACGCCGACTAGTAGCTATCGTTTCAGCTGATGTAGACGACTATTCGGGCCTCATGCACCGCGACGAAGATAGCTCCGCTATAAGCCTCCATTACTCCGCGCTCGGCCCTGGCGGCAGTGGGCCCGTCGGCGGGTAGGCGCCGTCCGCGTCGTGATCTTCCTTGCCGGTCAGCGGCGGGTCGAAGACGGAGATGACGTGGACGTTGGTCAAGGCCTTGAGGTGGTGAGGGTCGTCGGGGCCGACCAGATAGAGCCCGCCAGGACCCAAGAGATGGGCCTCGCCGGTGGCCTTGTCGGTGACTTCCAGGCTACCCTCAAGGACCAGATTTCCTTCCCAGTGGTTCTTGTACCAAAGGTCGGTTTCGACGCCTTCCTTGACCTTCACCGAATGGAGGGAGAAACCCAGCTGATCGGCTGCGGTCAGATAGCGCTGCGAGATCGCCCGGCCGCCATTTACACTCACCTCCAAGCCGGCCTTGCGGACATCTTCCAGGGTAGTGACAGTCATGCGGCCTTGGCGTGGCGGCAGGTCGCCGCTGGCTGGATAGGCATGATCCTCGTCATGGGTCTCCTGACCGATGATCGGTGGGCTGAAGACGGAGATCATGCGCATGTCGCAGTCCACCTCGCGGATGATGCGGTGCTTGTCCAGCGGACCAACGCAATAAAGCACGCCCGGCTCCAAGGGCCAGCGCTGTCCAGAGTTGCAGTCTTCGAGGGTGGCCATGCCGGAGCGCACGTAATTGGCTTCCCAGTGATTCTTGTACCACAGTGTCGAGGCGCCGGCCTTGCTGCCGCGCGCCTCGGAAATAGAAAAATTGAGGCCGTCAGCCTTGGTCAGCAGACGCACCGCCGTCGCCTTGCCGTGCGCGATGGATATGACCCGTCCTTCCGCCTCGATCTGCCCGATTGTTCGTATCAGCATGACGACCCCTTCCCCTATCGAAACTTACTGACCGGACAGTCATACAGGTCCGGTAATCTTGCAAGCCGCAACTATGCCGCCATTCTTTCAAGCAGTGGGTCCAAACCGAAGCTCGCTGTCTTGATCATATGCTTTTTGCCAGCGATCTCGATAGCGCCGCCGCCTTCGGGAGCCAGTGCGTGCTAAATAGCGCCTTGCAAGGCCGGACAGCCTGCCTTCGCGTTTCCCATTCGCGCAAATGTTGCCGCAAACCTCCGTTCGGCCGACCTGCCCGATACAAGGACAATTCTCGATTGCCTAGATGCCACCGCATCACATCAATAATGCCACCGGATATGGCAATAAAGGTCTGAATCGGCCATCCGTGAAGGTCGCTGACTTTTCGGGTAAGCTCGATGACGGAGTATCAGCGGAAATCCTGTTCAGGGGCGCTGTCCGATCATGTGTGCCAGGAGCGCCATTTTAGTATTTTCTAATACATTGCGCCTGGATGCCGGCGGGTGGGAGCAATCCATAGCAATAGCCGCAAAAATGCAGTCCTGCAAACGGCACGCATGGATACCAAGGCATGACCGGATGGGCGGTCCGTGGAAATCGGCTCTTTGACTTGGATCAACGCGCGCCGCCTTATGCCTGCTAGCCTCTTAGTGGTGCCCAGTTGATGGAGAAGGATGCGAATGTTCCAAATTCGTATACACGGTCGGGGCGGTCAGGGCGTTGTTACGGCAGCGGAAATGCTGTCTATCGCCGCCTTCAAGGAAGGACGGCACGCCCAGGCCTTTCCCAGCTTCGGCTCGGAGCGGATGGGCGCACCGGTGGTATCATTCTGCCGAATTGATGACAGGGAAATTCGCCTGCGCGAACCGGTCCAGGAGCCGGACGCCCTGATTATTCAGGACCCAACATTGCTGCATTCCATCGATGTCTTCAACGGGCTCGACCCAACCGGTTACATCCTGATCAATTCGCGGCGCGGTTTTGAGGAATTGGGCATCGCTGAATTCGCCGCCAAACTCCCGGCCCATCAGGTCTGCGCTTTAGGCGCCACCGATATGGCCATGAAATATGTTGGTCGTCCTTTGCCTAACGCCGCCCTATTAGGTGGGTTCGCCGCCATTTCAGGCGAATTGCATATCGATTCCGTGGCCGATGCCATCATGGAAAAATTTCCAGGCACGGTCGGCAAGGCCAACGCCGCGGCAGCACGGCAGGCATTTTTAGAGGTCGCGCAACACCAGCCCGAGAAGAGAACCGCTGCATGTTGAAACAGCTGGAAGGCTCGCAAGCCGTCGCGGAAACCGTGGCTTCTTGCCGGCCGGAAGTGGTCTGCGCCTATCCGATCACGCCGCAGACGCATATCGTCGAAGGCGTCGGCGCCTTGGTCAAGACTGGCAGCCTGAAGAATTGTGAATACATCAACGTGGAAAGCGAGTTCGCCGCGCTGAGCGTGGCGATCGGCGCCTCGGCTGCCGGCGCGCGCGCCTATACCGCGACCGCCAGCCAGGGACTGCTTTTCATGGCCGAGGCTGTCTACAACGCTGCCGGGCTAGGCCTGCCCATCGTCATGACCATCGGCAACCGTGCCATCGGTGCACCGATCAATATATGGAACGACCATACTGATTCCATGTCGATGAAGGACTCAGGCTGGATCCAACTGTTCGCCGAGACCAACCAAGAAGCCGTCGACCTGCACATCCAGGCTTTTCGCCTGGCCGAGGAATTGAGCTGCCCGGTGATGGTCTGCATGGACGGGTTCATTCTAACCCACGCCTATGAGCGCATTGACGTGCCTGCCCAGGAGGAGGTCGATGCATTCCTGCCGCCGTTCGAGCCCGTTCAGGTGCTCGATCCGGTCGAGCCCTATTCCATCGGTGCCATGGTCGGACCGGATGCTTTCGCCGAGGTGCGCTATCTGGCGCATGACAAGCAGTTGCAGGCATTGCGCCTGATCCCGGAAATTGCCGAGGTGTTCAAGGATGTATTCGGACGCGAGACCGGCGGTTTGCTTCATCCCTACCGCACCGAGGGCGCCGAAACCATGGTCGTGGCGCTCAGTTCGGTCAATGGCACCATCAAGGAAGTTATCGACCAGATGCGGTTCGACGGCGTGGCGATCGGTTCGATCAGTATCTGTTCCTTCCGGCCATTCCCTTTGCAGGCCCTAGCCACCACACTGTCTGGCGCGAAACGTGTCGTGGTCATTGAAAAGAGCCTGGCGCCGGGCCTTGGCGGCATGGTTGCTTCTGACGTCCGCATGGCACTCGCGCATGAAGCCACGCCCGTCTACACGGTAATTGCCGGGCTGGGTGGCCGGCCGATCACCATGGCTTCGCTCATGGAAGTGTTTGAGGCGGCCACCGAGGATCGGTTGCCGGACATGCAGTTCCTAGACCTCGATTACGCGGCTGTTGAGCATGAAATCGCGCGCGCTCGAGCAACCCGAAGATCCGGCCCAACCGCCGAAAACGTTTTGCGCCGACTCGGGCCCCAGCGCCCGGCGGCGAAAACCTGAGAGATGCGAGCATGACCGAACCCACCACGCACCAACGGATAAGGTTCTACCAGACCGGCACCCATACCGTTGGCAACCGCCTGCTTGACGAGACCAAGCGCACCGTACAGGCAAGCATGGCGCGCGCCAACAGCATCACCTCTGGGCACCGCGCCTGCCAAGGTTGCGGTGAGGCGCTGGGCGCCCGCTATGCCCTGGATTCGGTCATGCGTGCCACCGAAGGGCAAATGGTCGCCGTCAACGCCACCGGCTGTTTGGAGGTCTTCACCACGCCCTACCCGGAAACATCGTGGCAAATCCCCTGGCTGCATTCGCTGTTCGGCAATGCTCCGGCCGTGGCGACAGGCGTGGCTGCGGCATTGCGCGTCAAAGGCAAGGGCCATGTGCGTGTGGTCGCTCAAGGCGGTGACGGCGGCACCGCGGATATTGGATTCGGCTGCCTGTCGGGGATGTTCGAACGCAACGATGACGTTCTTTATATCTGCTACGATAACGAGGGTTACATGAACACTGGTGTGCAGCGCTCCAGTGCAACGCCACCGACGGCACGCACGTCGACCACACCGGCACTTGGCGATGACCCCGGCAATGTTTTCGGCACCGGCAAGAATTTACCTTTGATTGCCCTGGCCCACAACATACCCTACGTGGCGACCGCTAGCGTCGCCGATCTGCACGATTTGGAAGCCAAGGTGGCCAAGGCCATGGGCTTTCGGGGCGCGCGCTATATCCACATCATGGTACCTTGTCCATTGGGCTGGGGCTCGGCCTCGGATGCCACTATCAGGATTGCCCGGTTGGCGGTCGAATCCGGTTTTTTTCCGCTGTTCGAAGCGGAATATGGCGAAATCACCGCCGCCAACAAGATCCGCCGCCAGGTGCCGGTTAGCGAATATTTGAAATTGCAAAGGCGCTTCGCGCATCTGTTCAAGAGGGGCCCGGACGGAGAAGAAGATAGGAAAGGCCTGGACCGCCTGCAACAAATGGCCGATGCCAACATCGCTCGTTTCAACCTGCTCAGCGACGGCGCAGCGCAAGGAACCTCTCCATGAGCCAGCCGCTGCCTTTTGCCGTCACCCTTGATCCCGGCTCCTCTCTCGCCAACCAAACCGGCTCGTGGCGTACGGAACGCCCCCTTTATCTTGATCGCTTGCCGCCTTGCAACAATGCCTGCCCGGCTGGTGAGAATATCCAGCAGTGGCTGTACCATGCCGAGGAAGGGGACTATTTCACCGCCTGGCAGAAACTGATGGAAGACAATCCGTTGCCCAGTGTCATGGGGCGCGTTTGTTATCATCCCTGCGAGGACGCCTGTAACCGGGTCGAATTGGACGAAGCCGTCGGCATCCATGCGGTTGAGCGTTTCCTCGGCAAGCAGGCCTGGGAACATGGCTGGAACCCGGCTTTCGCTGCCGAGCCATCGGGCAAGCGGGTGCTGGTCGTCGGCGCCGGCCCGAGCGGCCTGGCCGCCGCCTATCACCTGACACGCATGGGGCACGTGGTGACCATCCGCGAGGCCGGTCCCATGGCAGGCGGCATGATGCGTTTCGGCATTCCTAAATACCGGCTACCGCGCGAGGTGCTGGACTATGAGATCCAGCGTATCCTGGACATGGGCGTGGTATTGCAACTGAATAGCAAGGTGGAGGATCTCGAGGCGGCCTTCAGCAACGAAGGCTTCGACGCCGTGTTCGTTGCGGTCGGGGCACATCTGGCCAAGCGGATCGATATTCCGGCCAACGCGGCGGCCGGGATACTCGATGCGGTTTCACTGCTGCGCGACATAGAAACAGGCGCCGAACCGCCGCGACTGGGGCGCCGAGTCATCGTCTACGGGGGCGGCAATACGGCCATGGATGTGGCGCGCACCGCCAAGCGCCTGGGCGTTGACGAGCCGATGATCGTTTACCGGCGTTCGCGCAAGGAAATGCCGGCGCATGAATTCGAGGCCGCCGAGGCTGAGGAAGAGGGCGTGATGATCCATTGGCTCCGGACCATCAAGCAGATCGACGCGACTACCTTCACGGTGGAAAAGATGGAAATCGACGCGTCCGGTCGGCCCCAACCGACCGGTGCATTCGAGACCCTTGAGGCGGATACGCTGATTCTGGCGCTTGGCCAGGACGCCGACACGGCTTTTCTAGAGCGGGTTGAGGGTGCTGAGGTGGCTGGGGACGGCACCGTCTCGGTCAATGAGCAGATGATGACCGGCCGCGCAGGGTTGTTCGCCGGCGGTGACATGGTGCCCTCGGAACGTACGGCGACGGTCGCCGTTGGCCATGGCAAGAAAGCGGCGCGGCATATCGATGCCTGGCTCAGGGGTGAGAGCTATCGGAAACCGGAGAAAAATGAGATCGCCGCGTTCGATCACCTCAACACCTGGTACTACGACGACGCGCCGCAAACGGTGCAACCGGCGCTCAATCTGATCAGGCGGCAATCCGGGTTCGAGGAAGTGCAACGCGGTTTGACGGACGATAACGCATTGTTTGAAGCCCGCCGTTGCCTCAGTTGCGGCAATTGTTTCGAGTGCGACAATTGCTATGGCATCTGCCCCGACAATGCGGTCGAGAAGCTGGGGGCGGGCAACAGATTTGAGTTCAAGTACGACTACTGTAAGGGCTGCGGCTTGTGCGCCGCCGAATGCCCTTCCGGTGCCATCAAGATGGAGCCCGAAGACATATGATTTTGCGCTCTATTGGCATCCATGAAATGAAGCAGATCAACCAAAAATATGCGTAAAACGTTGACGAAAATCGAGCGCTTGCACCCAGTCTGGCATCACTGAAATTCGTGCCATTTGGCTGGTGTAGGTGCTTACCCAATCAATCCATTGCTGCCCTTTTTCATTGCCGTAATACCGATTTGCACATTCGACATATTCAACAGGTATGCCGTTAATTGATTTCAGCAAAGGCCGGACGCAGATCGCGATAGGCATCGTTGCAGATTACAAGACGGTCATCGGCATCATAAAGAGCTACCGGATTGCCGGCACCACCAATTGCCTCGGCCAGGCGGTCGCTGGCGGACTGCGCCTCTTGTCGGGCGGCAACTTGATCAGCGACCTCGGTGCTGGCGCCAAAATAGCCCTTGAACTCTCCGGCTTCCGCAAATATCGGCGCACCGCTACTTCAGATCCATATGATCCTGCCATCAGGCAGTTCACGGCGAAGATGCACATCCTTAAACGGTTCCTAGGCCGCCAAGGCGGCCATCTACTTGGCCCAGGCTTTCGGGTCATTGCCCACGGGGGCTAGCTCATCGCGGCTCTTGCCTATGAAAAAAGTCGCCTCTTGTCCGGTTCGCTCTTCAACGTTGTCAGCGACCCATCTAAAGCGCGGGTCGGCATCCATCTCTCACAACCAATCGACACCAATCTCAAAAAACGCGGACCCGCCGCTCGCTGGTTTGCAGTTCCGCGAACATTTTCAGCCGATCTTCCAACCGACACAGACACCATGCTCGGCGGCGGTCAAACACCGATGCAAGGCGAACTGCACCTGATGGGTCTCTTCCTTCTCACGGGGACGTAACTCGATGGGTATATGAACCAGTTATCGGCCACTGCCACGCAGGTCCGCAAGCAGATCGGCGCAATCTTCAAGACGCTGCCCCATATGCCAGCCCGGCATGGCCTAAGACTTGACCAAGGCTGTCCGCCGGCTATCCAGCATTTTCAATACGGCGCCCAGGGCACGGTCGGATTTTAAGATTCCGCCGCGTCCCACCAATTGATAACCCGCCGTGCGACGGCCCTGCTTGGCGCGTTTGACGATAGAAAATATCGGCACCGCCGAAACCTGGCCATAAATCGCGAAGGCGGCGCCAGTCTCGCTCCAATCAACGGCATAGTCCAGCCAATCGCCTGCTATGACGCCGCGGCTATAGGATTGCAATATGTCGCGCAACTCCTGCCGATTGAAGAATTGTGATTTCCCCTTGGGGTTGGTGCCGCCGGCCTTGGGGTGGTGCCGGCGACGGGCCTGCTCGAAGGTGACAACCTCGGTCATCAGGGATTTACTCTCCGACCTCGTGGCAACGATCTGCACCTATTGTGTCACGCAAAGTGACATGACGCCATATGTCCGTCGTCGATTTCTTGCAACTCAGGATTCTCCGCGAAACAGCGTGTTTCCGCCTTTGCACAGCGCTCAGCGAAGGCGCAGCCTGTTGCTCGCCGCGTCTGAGTGCCCACATTGCCCTGTAATGTCATACGCCGCTTCGCTTTCGTTCGCCGGTCCGATGATATTTTCGGCACTGCGTCAAACAGCGCCTGGGTATAGGGATGGGCGGGTTCGGCGAATAGTTGCGCGCGGCTGGCATGCTCCACCACCCGGCCCAGATACATTACCGCCACCTGGTCGCAAACGTAGTCGACCACACCCAAATCATGACTGATCAGCATATAGGTGACGCCGAAATCCCGTTGCAGTTCCTGCATCAGGTTCAGAACCTGGGCCTGCACTGAAACATCCAGGGCGGATACTGGTTCGTCTGCCACGATCAGGCTGGGCCGGGTCACCAGGGCACGGGCGATCGCGATACGCTGGCGCTGACCGCCGGAGAACTCGTGGGGATATTTCTCCAGGTCACTGGCGCGCAGCCCGACCGCGTCCATGGCCCGGGCAATCGCCGCCTGCCGCCCGGCAACTCCCGCCGGCAGGGTCTCTCCAACGATACGGCGCACGGTGTGGCGCGGATCGAGGGAACCATAGGGGTCCTGGAAGACCATTTGGAATTGCGTCCGAGCCCGGCGCAGATCCTTGGGCGAAAGCGCCGCCAGGTCCTGTCCCATGATCTCGACCCGGCCCACCGTTGGCGTATCCAGGGCCATGCACAACCGCGCTAGGGTTGATTTGCCGCAGCCCGATTCGCCGACAATGCCCAGGCTGCACCCACGTTCGATGCTCAAATCCACGCCGTTCAGGGCATAGACAGTCTCGGGCGTGCGGAACAGGCTTTCCCGCGGCAAGATGAAATGGCGGTGCAGACCCTCGGTGTGCAGGACAATATCACTCATGGCACCGCCCCATCCTGGTGCCGGTCATCCAGATGATGGCAGGCCGCCCGATGCTCTCGCTGACGATCTGGGGCAACCAGTTCCATCGCCGGCACCTGTGCCCAGCATATATCGGATGCCTTGGCACAGCGTTCCGCAAAGGCGCAGCCGGTGGGCAGATCGGCCAATTCCGGTACGGTGCCGGGGATGGTCTGCAAGGGCCCATCATGGGCCTCGCCCACACGCGGGACGGCGGCGAACAGGCCTTGGCTGTAGGGATGCGCAAGCTGGCCGAACAGGCTGCCCGCTGGCCCCTGCTCCACCATGGCGCCGCCGTACATGACGGCAACATTGTCCGAGGTCTCGCCGATCACGCCCAAGTCATGGCTGATCAGGACCAGCCCCATGCCGCTCTCCTCCACCAACTCGTTGATCAGGTCCAAGATCTGACCCTGGATGGTGACATCCAGGGCGGTGGTCGGCTCGTCCGCCAAAAGAATATCGGGAGCGCAGCTCAAGGCCATGGCGATCATCACGCGCTGGCGCTGGCCGCCCGACATCTGATGTGGATAGGCGTCAATGCGCTTGGCCGAATCGGGCAGGCCAACCCGGTCCAGCAACCGCAGCACCTCGTCCCGGGCATTGGCGCCCGTCAGGCCCCGGTGCAGACGCAGCGGTTCGGCAATTTGCCGGCCAATGCGGTGCACTGGATTTAGTGAGGTCATGGGCTCCTGGAAAATCATCGCGATGCGGTTGCCGCGAATGCGGCACAGGGCGGCTTCATCCAGATCCAGCAGATTTTCGCCATCCAGTTCGATCCGGCCGCTGGTCGTGGCACCATCGGGCAGCAAGCCCATCAACGCCAGGGCGGTGATGGATTTGCCGCAGCCGGACTCGCCCACCACACCCAGCGTGCCGCCGGCCTCTAGCGCGAACGAGACACCGCGCACGGCGGGTACCATGCCCCGGCTGGTTTGCAATTCAACCCGTAGATCCTGGACCTTGAGCAATGGCATCTCCACCTACCTTTGCCGGGCCAGGCGCGGATCAACCAGATCACGCAGCCCGTCGCCCATCAGGTTCAGCCCTAGCACCGAGAACACGATCGCCAGACCAGGCCAGAGCGCAATGACCGGCGTGAGGAAAATATAGCTTTGGCTTTCGCTCAGCATCCGGCCCCAGCTTGGATTGGGAGGTTGCGAGCCGACGCCCAGATAACTCAAGGCCGCCTCGGCCAGGATGGCCACGGCGAAGGAGATCGTCGCCTGCACCACGATGACCGAGATGATATTGGGCAGGATATGTTCAAAGGTAATCGCCAGATCGTCCTTGCCGGCGGCACGGGCCGCCAGGATGAACTCCCGCTCCCACATGGCGATACCGGCGGCGCGGACCTGACGGGCGAACAGTGAAATGTTGAAGATACCCAAAGCGATGATGGCGTTGGTAATGCCCGGCCCCCAGCCCGCCGTCAGCAAGATGGCGATCAGGATCACGGGAAAGGCCATGTTGAGATCGCTCAACCGCATGATCACATCCTCGGTCCAGCCGCGCCGGGCGGCGGCCCACAGGCCCAGGGCGGCACCCAGCACGGCGCCCAGGCTGACCGCGATCAGGCCAACCACGATCGAGGTCTGGGCCCCAGTCATGATCATCGACAGGATATCCCGGCCAAACTGATCGGTGCCGAACCAATGGTTCATGTTGGGCGGCTTCAAACGCTGGGTGATGACGATCTCGGTCGACGAATGGGGCGTCCAGAAGAGCGACAGCAAGGCCAGGAAAATCATCGTGCCCGTGAAGATCAGACCAATCATGAAAGAACGGTGGCGCAGGGCGCGGTGAATGAAGCCCGGCACCGTCGTCTGTGTTGTCATGAGGCCACCATCAGGTATGCACCCGGATACGGGGATCGACAATGGCGTACAGAATATCGACTGCGAAATTGACCGCTACCACGATCGCCGCGAACAGCAGTACGACGTTCTTCACCACCATCAGGTCACGGTTCGAAATGGCGTCAAAAATCAACTTACCCACACCCGGCAGCGCGAAGACGTTCTCGATCACCAGGGTGCCCGTGACCACAGTGGCGACCAGCAATCCGCCGATGGTCAGCACAGGCACCAGGGCGTTACGCAGGACATGACGCCACAAGGCGGCCCGCCGACTGAGCCCCTTGGCCCGGGCCGTGCGCACATAATCCTCCAGCGCGACTTCCAGCACCGAGGATCGGGTGACCCGGGTCATGATCGCCGTCAAGCTTAGGGCCTGGGTGAAGATGGGCAGCAGCAACGCGCGGACGCCGTGCCAGATGCCTTCATCCCAACCGGGAAAACCGCCCGAGGGCAGCAGATGCAGGACCACCGCGAACAGGATAATCAGCAGAATACCGAACCAGAAATCCGGGATCGCCAGGCCCAGCTGGGAAAATCCCATGACGCCGTAGTCGCCAATCCGGTTGTGGTTGGTGGCGGCGAAAATGCCCAGGGTCAGCGAAACCAATGTCGCCACCACCATGGCGCCGATGGAAAGCGGCAGGGTGACGTGCAGTCGCTGGCCAATCAGTTCGGTAACCGGCACCCGGTAGACATAGGACAATCCCATTTCGCCCTGAAACAGCCCCGCGATCCAATCGAAGTAGCGGACGAAGGCCGGGCGGTCCAAACCCAGTTCCAGGCGCAGAGCCTCAATGGCGCTGTCAGGAGCATCGACACCCAGCATGGTCAGGGCGGGGTCGCCCGGCAACACTTCCAGCAATAGAAAAACAATCACCGAAGCGAGCGATACGGTGATCAGGAACGACAGGAACCGCCGGGCTAGGAAGACAGACATGCCTCTCGCTTTAAACTTGAAAACCTGGCCACGCAAGGCCCTTCGCGCCACAAAATAGCCGCAATCGTGCCAATACTCCGCCCCATTACCCTGGCAGAAAGAAAACCTGCGGCAGCCTCAAGGTATAGGGAACGGCAAGATGATCATTGGCGATCTGGATCTGGATTGGGCCGAACAGGACCCCGACTATCTGGCCCGGGCGAAAGCCTTTCTGGTTTCCATCGTCAAGGACCCTGCTGTTTCGCCAAAACGGTTCCCGCCAGCCCGGCCAACCGACCACGAGCCCGATAGCGCCGCACACGAACATGCTTTAAGGTAGGCGGGGAAGTCGCGTGAGTCTTGATGAGGCTGCGCCTATCTATTTGGGGGATGCCATGCATGGCTATAGTATTCTATGACCTAGCGGGCCAGGACCAGCGAAATTTCAGCCCCTTTTGCTGGCGGACGCGTATGGCCCTGGCCCACAAGGGCCTGGACTATGAACACCGGGGCGTCGCCTTCACTGCCATCAAAAATGTCGGCGGGCCAGATTACCGCACCGTGCCGATCATCGAGGACGACGGCCAGTTGGTGGGGGATTCAAATGCCATTGCCGAGCATCTGGAAGCGCAATACCCCGATCGCCCATCCCTGTTTGGCGGCGCGGCTGGGCGGGGCCTGTGTAATTTCGTCCATGGCTGGACCAATTCGGTGGTGCATGCGGGCGTTGCCCCCCTGGTACTGATGGATATCTACGCGCACGTCCGGACCGAGGACAAGGACTACATCCGGGCCAGCCGGGAAAAGATTTTCGGCCGCCCCCTTGAGGAGATCCAGGCCGGGCGAGAGGACCGGGTGGAAGCCTTCCGCGCTGTCCTGACGCCCCTGCGCCTGACTGTGCGCCGCCAGGCCTTTCTGGGCGGCGAAACACCGAACTATGCGGATTATATCGTCTTCGGCGCCTTTCAATGGGCCCGCACTATCAGCGACTTCCGGATACTGGCCGAGGACGATCCGGTCTTTGCCTGGTTCCTCCGCGTGGGCGAGTTGTTTGATGGCCTGGGCCGCAAGGCGGCCGGTTATTACTAGTCCGGCTATTTCCAAGCCGTGGCGGATCAAGGATTGAATAAATGACGGAACTCTACATCGGTGGCCTGCTGTACGACGGCGGCAGTGAAGTTGTGGCCAGCCAGGCAGTTCTGGTCGAGGACGGCAAAGTCACCAAGGTAGCACCTAGCGGCGAATTCGCCGGCTTCGCCGGCCAGACCATCGACACCACAGGCGGCACCTTGATGCCGGGTCTGTTTGATTGCCATGTGCATTTGTGCCTGGGCGCAGAAGGCGATCCAGGCACCGCCGCCGATAAACTGTTGCCGGGGCAGTTGACCATGAAGGCGTTGGAGCGGGCGCAAACTTCGCTGGCGGGAGGCATCACGGCGCTGCGCGATTGCGGCGGCAAGGAGTTTCTCGAATTCGCGGTGCGCGATGCGGTCAATTCCGGCCAGCAAATGGGCCCAACGATCCGGGCCTCGGGCCAGGTAATCTGCATGACCGGGGGCCACGGCAACCGCACGGGCCGTATCGCCGATGGTATCGATGAGGTGGTCCGTGCAGTGCGCGAGCAGATCCACGCGGGCAGTGATCTGATCAAGATCATGGCCACGGGCGGCGTCATGACGCCAGGCGTGAACCCGGAGGATGCCCACTACACGGCCGAGGAAATGGCCGCCGGCATCGCCGAGGGCCGGCGTTTCCATCGTCGCAGCGCCTCGCACGCCCAGGGCCGGGACGGCATTCTGAACGCGGTGCGCGGCGGCATCACCTCGATCGAGCATGGCATTTTCATGGACGAAACCTGCGTCCGGGAAATGCTGGCCCAGGGCACCTATTTGGTGCCCACAGTCGCGGCTTTGCGCAATATTCTGGACAACGCCCGAAATGGCATCCCGGCCTACGTGGTGGATAAGGCGGACCGCATCTCGGAAAACCACCGCCGTTCGTTGCAAATGTATTACCGGGCGGGCGGCAACATTGCCATGGGTACGGACGCGGGCACACCGTTCAACCGTCACGGCGCCAATGCCATGGAGTTAGAGTTCATGACGGATCTGGGTGTCAGCCCGGCGGACGCCCTGCGTTTCGGCACCTCCGCCGGCGCCGATCTGATGGATTTAGCGGACCAGGGCCGTGTCGGGCCGGGCATGGCGGCGGATTTCCTGGTAGTGGACGGCAATCCGGGCGAGGACATCCGCATGGCCTCGCGGCGGGAAAACCATCGTCTGATCATCAAGGGCGGCATCCCGGTGGCAGGCCAGGCAGTTCCCGCCGCCGGTCCGAGTTTCCAGCGCATGGCGACGTTTTGAAAGCAGCGTCTCGAAGGCAGTGTTTTGGCGCTGGATAAATCACGGTGGCTGGGCAAAAGACGGTTGAGCCGACGGCCACAACCGACTACAACCACCCCCCCAATGCCGGCGTAGCTCAGTTGGTAGAGCACCTGACTTTTAATCAGGTTGTTACAGGTTGGATCCCTGTCGCGCGTACCAATACCCCTTTGAAATCATTGCGATTTCTTTAATTGTTTCCCCAGACACATCCTCAAGATTCGGCCCTGTCACACCACAGTCACAACGAGGTGTGTCCAATGGCAAGCATTTGAAGTCGTAATGGCCGATATCAGGTACAGGTCCGGAGAGCAGGCTTGGGCTCCCGGTCGCGAACCTTTGTCCTCAAACAAGATGCCGAACGATGGGCCCCGAACGTTAGCGGAATGCTACTCCGTTGCGCTGTGTGCTCATGAGTCTGCCATTGACCGGGAGTAGCCACCGACATAGGTTAGCGACCCATATTGCACGGCTGCGCCGGCTGTTTTTCTGGAAAGCAAAACGTGTAGTTAGCAATGCGATCCGACGTTGAAAAGTAGTATTTCAAAAGGAACGGCGGTGATAGATGCTGGCCAAGGTTGCTAGAGCAATTAGAAACCCCACGATTATTAGGCGGAAACTCCGTTGGCATAGGGAGCTCTTGACCAAGAAAAGAGAGATAGCAAGGGCAAAGAAATACTTTACTGAAAACAAACTGGGTGAGGTTCTTGGCCTTGGTGACGCCAATGAATTTCCTCCTGTTGTTTTTGATCTTGTGAATCTTCACAGGGAGATCAGACGGCGACAGAGTAGGTATGTGCTGGAGTTCGGCGTAGGCTTCTCGACAATTGTTATGTGCGATGCACTCCACAAGAATGCAGTGGAAGGGCGCAGAGAGGGTCGCCTTTGGGTTGTCGATGCCAGTAAGCATTGGATCGAAAATACGTGCGAGAAGATGCCCGAGCATTTAAAGAAATACTGTGAGTTTACACGCTCTCGGGCTGAAGTCAGCCTATACAACGGCGAACTGTGCCATACCTTCGAGAACCTACCCGATATTTCACCTGACCTGATCTACCTAGATGGACCCGGCGGCGATGACGTGGAAGGTGATTACAAAGGCCTTGGGTTCAAGACCGTCCCCTATAAGCGGACAGTCGTTTCAGCCGATGTTCTTTTCTATGAGAGCACCATAGCTAAAGGTTCCCGCTTCCTGCTGATCGTCGATGGTCGATACAACAACGTCCAGTTCCTCAAGCGTAATCTTAAACGCAAGTATATTGTGAAAGAATTTACCGAGCTGAAGTATTCCACGTTTGAATTATTGGAATAGAAAATTAACCCAAAACTGTCTGACACCAGCACATGGGATGGGTGATTGGCTCGGCACTGATGATTCTAAGCAATAATCAAACCACTAACACCTCTCCTAAACACCCTCTGTATGACTCTAGAAGGCCCGCTACAGAGCCATACTGAGGTGAAAATAGAAAACGGGGGGGTATATCTATAAAAACAACCCCTACACGGCTCTTATATGGCATTTAAATGAGTGCTCAGGGGTATATTGGTATTACTATAAATGATCTTTAATAAAATGTATTGTTAATTACTTTGCTTCCACTTACACACTCTATACCCTATATATCCCCCCAATATAGCAAATGGGATAGTTCCTGCAATTGCCCCGTATAAATCATAATTAATGTTAGTTTTTAAGGGATTTTTACTAATTAGCCGGCGTAGCTCAGTTGGTAGAGCAACTGATTTGTAATCAGTAGGTCACGGGTTCAACTCCTGTCGCCGGCACCATACCCCCTTGAAATCATTGAGATTTCTTGGGGTGCCATTTTCGACACATCCTCAAAATCCAGCCCTGTCACACCACAGTCACAACGAGGTGTGTCCAATGGCAAGCATTCGAAGTCGTAATAGCCGATATCAGGTCCAGGTCCGAAGGGCTGGTTTGGGCTCCCGGTCACGAACCTTTGTCCGCAAACAAGATGCCGAACGATGGGCCCGTAAGATGGAAGCCCAGTTCGATCAGGGTGAATTGCAACAACTGAGGACCAAGGACGTAGTCCTGCATGATCTGATCGATCGATATCGCCGTGAGATCACTCCAGCAAAGAAAGGCAGGGATCAGGAAGGGGGGAGGCTTACCCGTTTAATGCGGGATCCCATTGCTAGCCTTACGGTTCAAAAACTAACCGCCCATGAACTGGCCTTGTTTCGGGATCGGCGTATCAAGGATGGCATACGGACCTGCCAATACGATCTGGTCCTGATCCGGC
>Ga0187827_10000265_pt1 | contig 82809 bp, 77 predicted proteins | sample ETNtaG_39_FD_167969 | JGI IMG/M metagenome (GOLD analysis project Ga0187827, IMG submission 167969) | Marine microbial and viral communities from oxygen minimum zone, Eastern Pacific Ocean - ETNP2014_SV_150_PacBio MetaG (Illumina Assembly) | ecosystem: Environmental > Aquatic > Marine > Hypoxic... | reverse complement strand
GTGAGCTAAAAGATGAAATTATTAAATACAACAATAATGAGATTGGTAAAGTGTTAATAAAAAATAAATTTCCTTTTGCCATAATAAAATATTTAAATGAAAACTTTAATACAAAAAATGAATTTAAATGTGGTAATGCAGTGATAAAAATTATCAAACCTAGTTGGATAAAATAAATCTAATTTACAAAAATTTACTTAAATCAGGTTTAAAATAATTTGGACCTTTCATAACTTTTCCAGATTCATTATAAATTGGTTTTCCGTCAGATCCTAATTTGCTCATATTTGATTCTTGAACTTCATTAAAACATTCATCTAAATTTATTCCAAAGGCATGACCTGCTCCATAAGCTACGTATAATATGTCTGTTAAAGCATCTGCGACCTCTAAAATGTCATTATCTTTAATAGCTTTTTTTAATTCCTCTAGTTCTTCATTGATTAAGCTTATTCTAAGGTCGTTTATTTTATCGTTACTAAGTTCCGCTTTTGTCTTAACTTCTTGTCCAAAAATTTTCATAAAGATGCCTACTTTTTCAAAGTTTGTCATATTGCTCCTATTTGATTCTTGCGTAACTTAATGTATAAGAAATATGGCATTACATTCAAAATCTAAATTATGAAAAATAGAAAAGAATATGATAGTATTGGGGTAATTAATGTACCTGTGGATAAGTATTGGGGCGCATCTACACAAAGGTCGAGTAAATATTTTGATATTGGAGATTTTTTAGTCAGACCAATTGTAATTAAATCAATCGCTATAATTAAAAAAGCTGCGGCTATAGTAAATGCAAAAAATGGCGATCTAGATAAAAAAATAAGTAAAACAATTGTTAAAGCAGCAAATGAAGTTATTTCCGGAAAATTAATAAATCATTTTCCTCTAAAAGTCTGGCAAACAGGCTCTGGTACTCAAACAAATATGAATGTTAATGAAGTCATTGCTAATAGAGCAATAGAAATTTTGGGTGGAAAAAAAGGATCTAAAAAACCAGTGCACCCAAATGACCATGTAAATAAATCTCAATCAACTAATGATGTTTTTCCATCTGCCATGCATATGGCAATAGCCATCAGAGCAACAGGAAAATTAATACCTAGTCTTAGTTTACTAAATTTACAGTTAAAGAAAAAATCAAAAGAATTTAATAAAATCGTTAAAATTGGCAGAACTCATTTACAAGATGCTACACCTTTAACTTTAGGTCAAGAATTTTCTGGTTATCATTTTCAATTAACAAAATGTATTGAAAGAATAAAAAGAGCTTTAGAAGAAATATATTTTTTAGCTCAAGGTGGCACTGCTGTAGGAACCGGACTAAACACTAGAAAAGGTTTTGATAAAAAAATAGTATCTGAAATAAAAAAAATTACAAAACTTCCTTTTAAACCCTCTCCAAATAAATTTGCTTCATTAGCTGCTCACGACGCTATAGTTAATTTTTCTGGGACAATGAATACAACTGCCGTTTGTTTAATGAAAATTGCAAATGATATCCGATTCTTGGGATCAGGTCCTCGAGCTGGCTATGGAGAACTTATTTTACCAGAAAATGAACCTGGTTCTTCTATAATGCCTGGAAAAATAAATCCAACTCAATGTGAAGCTGTAACTATGGTATGTGTAAAAGTAATTGGAAACCATAATGGAATAACAATGGCAGGGTCACATGGTCATTTCGAATTAAATGTTTTTAAACCTTTAATTATCCATAATATTTTGCAATCAATTCATATTATGTCAGATTCAGCAAATAGTTTTGCAAAATATTGTGTTTCTGGTCTAAAAGCTGACAAAAAAAGAATTAAAGAATTATTAGATAACTCATTAATGTTGGTGACAGCGCTAACTCCACATGTGGGATATGACAATGCAGCAAAAATTGCAAAAAAAGCTTTAAAAAATAAAACAAAATTAAAAGAAGAAGCTTTAAAGTCCGGACTAATCAGTGAAAAAGAATATAATAAGATAGTTGATCCAAGAAAAATGATTACTCCAAATTAAATACTTCGTCGTCTCTTAATAAATTTTTTAACTGTTGAATATTTTTAAATTTATAAAATTCTCCACTATTACCAAAATTTTTATTTGATATTTTTGATATCAAACTGGTTTTAGTATTTGAATTATACTGTAAAGTAAAAAAAAGATTTTTTGATAAAATTTTGTTTTTTTTATAACTAAATAAAAATCTATTAAATTTTTCTGTATCAAAAATATTCAATTTTACTTTCATTTGTAGTGTTTGATCAATATTATCTAGGTACTCATAATCACTTACCTCCAATGTAGCAAAATCATCTATATTAAATATTTGTTGGTTTAGATTTATTTTCGAGTTTTCAAATAATAAGTTGAAAGAACCCTTGTTGATCACTTTATTATTAATGTTGTTAAAATTTACTTTTAATTTGCCTGATAAATTTTCAAGTTTAGAGTTTTGATTTTTATATAATGAAAAGAGTATTTTTTCTAATTGAGACAAATTAATTTTTTTAAAATCAGTTGTTAAATTGAAATGAAAAGGTTGAAAGCTAATTGATCCATTTAAATCAAAGTTTGAATTGTTTTTATTTATATTTTTAAACTCTACTCTATCCTCCACAATATTATAATTTAAAGAATTCTTTGTATTAAAAAATTTTATTTCAAAATTTCCTTTTTGTTTGGTTTTAATAGAAAAAATATCCTCAGTTAATTTATTTTTAATTGACATGTTTGGATCTTTTAATTCTAAGTTAAAATTTTGAACATTTGGTTGATTATAATTTATAAAATAATTAAAACTATAATCTGAGTCAAAAATATTTCCTCTCATTTTTAAAATTTTTTTGCTATTTATAAAATCAGTTTTATAGTCAAAATTTTTAATTGTTGAGATTAATGTTACTTCTTCGTTGTTATCTTTATAAAATAATGTGCTATTTTTGATTACAAAATTATTTACAATATTTTTTTTTAAATTTACTATAAAATTTTTTAGAGATAAATTGTTTAAGTATAAATTAGCTTTATTTACAAAAACTTTTTTTATTTTGAAATCATTTGACTTATATAATTCCGTTATTGAAATAAAGACTTTAATATTTTCTAATTTAGAAATTGATTCGGTTTCATTCTCCCGAATTTTAAGTTCCGCTTTTTGAATCAACAAATGAGGTGATGGAATAAATTTAAAACTTATATCTTGTAAATTGTATAATTTGATTTTGTATTCTTTATTGATAGTTTCTTCAATTTTTTGGCTATATTCTTTATAGTCATAAAATGTAGGTATTGAAAAAAAAATAGCTGTTCCAAAAAAAACTATAAAAAAAACTAATACAAGATGAAAAGGATCTTGTTCTTTAAAAAAATTACTTTTAAAATGTAAATTAGATGATTTTTTTTTCATGATTTTTAAAAGTACTTATACAACTTAAATTTGAAATGTTAAATTTTGATTACTTAAATAGTTTGAATGAGAAACAAAAAGAAGCTGTAACTTATTTAAATGGCCCATTATTAATTGTCGCTGGAGCAGGTTCTGGAAAAACGAAAGTATTAACATCTAGAATTTGTCATATAATTTTATCCAGTAAAGCTTCCCCAGATGAGATTTTAGCTGTAACATTCACCAATAAAGCTGCTAACGAAATGCTAAGTAGGGTGCTTTTAAATTTAAAAAAAAAGAAATTTGGTATGCCATGGGTAGGAACATTTCATTCTATATGTGCAAAAATTTTAAGAAAACATGCTAGAGCAGCAGATTTAAATTATAATTTTACTATAGTTGATCAAGACGATCAAAAAAAATTAATAAAAAATATTTGTAAATCAGAAAATATTGACACAAAAAAAATCTCCCCAAATTACATTCTTAATATAATTGAAAAGTGGAAAAATAAAGGCTGGTATCCAGAAGATGTTGTTATTAAAAAAAGCGATAGATTGGAGGGATCATTCCTTAAAATTTACAAAATTTATCAATCTAAATTAATTGACTTTAATGCTTGCGATTTTAATGACCTAATACTACATTGTATAAAAATATTTGAAAACAATCCTGACATAACGAAAATGTATTCTAAAAAATTTAAATATATTTTAGTTGATGAATATCAAGACACAAATTTAATTCAAAGTAAATGGCTCAACTTGTTATCTATGGAAAATAAAAATATTTGTTGCGTGGGTGATGATGATCAATCAATTTATAGTTGGAGGGGTGCGGAAATAAAAAATTTTTTAGAATTTGATAAAATTTATGAAAATACAAAAATAATAAGATTGGAAAAAAATTATAGATCAACACAAAATATTTTATCAGTTGCATCAAGTCTAATTTCAAACAATGAAAATAGAGTTGGTAAAACTCTTTTTACTGATGGAGAAGAAGGAGAAAATGTTTATTTAGATAGTTACAGAAATGGAAAAGATGAGGCTATAGGTGTAGGAGAAAAAATAGAGAAACTAAAAAAAAAATTTAACTTAAATAATATTTCAATTCTAGTAAGAGCAATATTTCAAACTAGAGAATTTGAAGAACGTTTTTTAAAAATTGGTATGCCTTATAGAATTATTGGAGGTATAAAATTTTATGAAAGAGCCGAAATAAAAGATTGTATTGCTTATTTGAGAATCATTAATCAATCAAGAGATGATTTATCATTTGAAAGAATTATTAATGTGCCAAAAAGATCAATCGGAGAAACAACAATTAAAAGCATCTATAGTTGTGCAAAAGAAAATGGATGCTCTCTTGAGGCTGGTTCGCAAAAAATGCTTGAATTAAATTTAATTAAACCAAAACCTAAATTAGGATTAAACTCAATACTTGGTTTACTTAGTAAATGGAGATCTGATCTTAATAAAAAAATTAATCATGTAAAATTATTACAAATAATTTTGGATGAATCTGGGTATAGTCAAATGCTCAAAGATAAAAAAGACTTAGAAAATGAAAACAAACTTGAAAATATTAAAGAACTTTTAAATGCTATGAAAGAATTTGATAATTTAGATAGTTTTTTAGAGCATGTTGCCCTAGCTACCTCAATTGATCAAGATTGGGAGGGTCAAAAAGTAAATTTGATGACAATGCATTCCTCTAAAGGTTTAGAATTTGATGTGGTTTTTTTACCTGGATGGGAAGAAGGATTATTTCCACATCAAAAGTCAATGGAAGAAAAAGGACAGAGTGGATTAGAAGAAGAAAGAAGATTGGCTTACGTTGGAATAACAAGAGCAAAAAAAATTGCTCATATTTCTTTTTCAATGAATAGATTTTATCAAGGTGACTGGATGGATAGTATTTCTTCTAGATTCATCGATGAACTTCCTGAAAAAAATGTTAAAAAAAACAACCAATTTATGCAAAATGATAGCAATGATTTTGATTTTAACCAAGATATTGATTTCGAGAGTGAAATTAAAAGTCCTGGATGGCTTAGATATCAAAAAAGAATTAAATCATGAAAACACTTTTTAAATTAAAAAAACTTATAAAAAATCAAAATTTAGATGCATATATAGTTCCAAAAAATGATGAATTTTTTGGAGAATATGCTTTTGCGAATAGACTAAAAACAATATCAAACTTTTCAGGTTCGGCAGGATTTGCGATTATCACACTAAAATTAAACTATTTGTTTATTGATGGAAGGTATTTAATTCAAAGCAAAATGGAGAGTGGAAAAAATTATAAGATTATTGAAATACCATATACTTACCCAAATAATGTTTTAAATTGTAATAAAGTAAAAAGAATTGGATATGATCCAAAATTATTTACTGTCTCTACTTTAGAAAGATATTTTGGAAACAAATTCCAACTAATATCAATAAAAAGAAATTTAATTGATTTAATTTATTTTAAAAAAAAAAAAAAAAGAAACTTTTTCTTTACGATGAATGATAAAACTGTTGGCGAAGGTGCATCATCTAAAATTAATAGACTTCATAAAATAATAAAAAAAAATAATACAGATAATATATTTGTTTCAGCACCAGAAAATGTTGCTTGGTTGCTTAATATTAGAGGTAAAGATAATCCTAATAGTCCAATACCAAATTCTAGATTAATTATGGATAAAGAAAGGAAAATATATTTTTTCAGCGATTTAAACAAAATAAAGAGAATAAAAAAAAGAATAAATTATAAGAAAATAAAATTTTATAGTTTTGAAGAATTCTATGATGTTTTATCTAAAATAAATTCTTCAAATTTTGTAATAGATAAATTAACGTGCTCAATTTATTACCAAAGTTTGATAGCTTCAAAGTTCATTATTAAACTTTTCGAAGATCCAATTTATCAATTAAAATCAATTAAAAATAAAGTTGAAATAGAAAACATGAAATCTGCACATATTAAAGATGGAGCTGCTTTAACAAAATTTTTATATTGGATAAAACAAGATAAAAATTTTGGCTTTGATGAATTATTTTTAGAAAAAAAACTAGAAAGATTTAGAAAGCAAAATAAAGATTACATTTATCCAAGTTTTAATACTATTGCAGGTTCTGGACCTAATAGTGCAATTATACATTATAGATCGTCAAAAAATACAAATAGACAAATAAAAAAAAATGATATTTTTTTATGTGATTCCGGTGGACAATATAAATTTGGAACAACAGATGTTACAAGAACAGTATGTTTTAAAAAACCATCAAAAAGAATAAAAAATATTTTCACAAGAGTTTTAAAAGGACATATGGCTGTATCTATGAATGATTTAAATAAGATTAAAAAAGGATATCAAATCGATAAAAAAGCAAGAGCATCCTTGGGAAAAATTAATTTAGATTATGGACATGGCACAGGACATGGGGTTGGTTTCTTTTCAAACGTTCATGAGGGGCCTCAGGCAATATCAAAATTCAATTCTGTTGAACTTAAAGAAGGGATGATAGTAAGTAATGAACCTGGTTATTATGAAGAAGGAAAGTTTGGGATAAGAATAGAGAATCTTATTTATATAAAAAGAGATAAGAAAAAATTGCAGTTTAAAAATTTAACAATGGCCCCTATTGATAAGGATTTAATAGAAGAAAAACTTTTAACAGCTAAAGAAAAAGAATATTTGTTTAAATATAATTTAGAAGTTTATAACAATATATCTAAGTTTTTAAATAAAAATGAGAGAAGATGGTTACTTAATTCAATTTAACAATTTAGATAATTCTTTTTGATTTATAATCTTAACATCTAATTCTTTGGCTTGATTTATTTTTTTTTTAGTTGGTTTATCTCCAATTATTAAATAGTTTAGTTTTTTACTTACTGAACTTAAAATTTTACCTGAGTTTTTTTCTATAATTGATTTTACCTCAGCTCTACTCATATTATTTAATTTTCCTGTAATCATGAAGCTAAGATCCTTCAATTTTCCCTTATCATTAGCAATTTCATTTTTAATAATTAGATAATTTGATAATTCTTTAACAATTGATAAATTTTCTTTTATTGAAAAGAATTTTTTTATAGAGAATATCTGAATTTCTCCAATACCATCTATATTTAAAAAAGAGTTAAAATCATAATTTTTATTAATATTAATAAAGTTGTCTTTTTTTTGTAAATGTTTTGCTATTAGTCTTGCGTTTTCCTGACCTATATGCCTAATACCTAGTGCAAATATAAATCTATTAAGAGAAATATTTTTTGATTTATCAATTGAATATTTTAAATTTGCAGCAGATTGTGAACCCCACCCTTCTAAGTTTTCTATTTTATTAAAATTCAATTTAAAAATGTCTTGAGGATAACGTATAAAACTATGTTCCATAAATTTTTCTACAACTTTTTTTCCTAGTCCATCGATATTAAGAGCGTCTTTTGATACAAAGTGTTTAATTTTTTCTATAGCTATTTTTTCACAAGAAAATCCCTCGGATGAACATCTTTTTACAACATCATATTTTTTTGTCTGTTTATTGAATTCTTTTTCAACTTTTGATCCACAAGAAGGACATTTTTCCGGAAACTTATATTTTTTTGTCTTAGATTCTCTCTTTGATTGATCTACTGATATAACATGTGGGATCACGTCTCCTGCTCTCTCTATCTTAACTACATCTCCGATTCTTATATCCTTCTTATTAATTTCATCTTCATTGTGTAATGTTGCATTTGAAACGACCACCCCTCCTATATTTACAGGTTCTACTTTTGCTACTGGAGTTAACGCTCCTGTTCTACCAACTTGTATTTCAATATTTAAAATTTTTGAAAAAGATGATGCTGCAGAAAATTTATGAGCTGCGGCCCATCTGGGCGCGTTACCAACAAAACCTAATCTTCTTTGAAACTTAAGATCATTAATTTTATATACCAAACCATCAACATCATATTCTAACTCATACCTTTTTTTTTCAAAATTTTGATGATTTTTAATTAGATCATTTATACTTGATATAATTCTATTATGTTTGCTAGTATTAAAACCCCATTTTTTAAGTGATTTTAAAAAATCAGATTGCTTTATAAATTCATTGTTTTCAAATAAACCAAAAGTATATGCAACAAATTTTAATGGTATTTTTTTTGTTTCCGCGGAATCTTTCTGTCTCAATGAACCAGATGCTGCGTTTCTTGGATTTGCAAATTTTTCTTTTATATGCTCAAAACCATTTTTTGTAATGTAGACTTCTCCTCTAATTTCTATATCTGTTGGAAAATCTTGATGACTTACATTTTTTGGAATTTCACTAATAGTTTTTAAATTTTCTGTAATTACTTCTCCCTCATATCCATCTCCTCTTGATAAGCCCAATATTAATTTTCCGTTATTATATGTTAAAGAAGCTGATATACCGTCTATTTTTGGTTCAACGCTATACTCAAAAGATTGATTAGAACTCAAATCTAAATAATTTTTAATTTTTTTTTCAAAATTCAATAAATCTTCTTGATCAAAAACGTTGGATAAAGATAACATTGGAACCTTATGTTTCTTCTTTTGAAAAATTTTAGAGGGCTTAAAACCTATATTTTTTGAAGGTGAATCTTTATGTTTTAAAAAAGTAAACTTTTTTTCTAATTCTAAAATATTCTTTTTTAGTTCATCATATTCTTTATCGGTAATTGAGGGATTATCGTTTGAATAATAAAGTTCGTTATGTCTTTTTAATTCTTTTATTTTGTTTATATATTTCTTTTTTACAGAATCTTTATCTTCCATTAAAATATTTTAGATCTAATTTTTTCAATCAGTGACTGTTTATTTTTATCTTTTTTTAAATTAACTTTAGGCGGTTTGTAATTTTTATTAAAAACTTTGTATGTTCTCTCGTACCATTCACTAGATTGATAATTGTAGCCTAACAAATAAGCATATTTTTTTGCTTCATTCTCTAATCCAAGTTTATAGTGAATTTCTACCAATCTATGTAATGCTTCCTCTATAAAAATTGAGTCATTGTATTTTTCAACTATAATTTTAAATCTGTTTATAGATGGTATCCATTTTTCTTTATCAAAATAATATCTTGCTAAATACATTTCTTTTGAAGCTAATATCTCGGTGATTAGTTCAAGTTTAAAATTTGAATCTATTGCATAATCTGTATTAGGATAATTATTAATTAAGAACTCAAAATATTCTTTAGACTTTAAAATAGACTCAAGATCTTTTTTTTCATCTATCACTTGATCATAATATGAAATCGCTAATAGATAATAAGCATAATCTGTTCTTGGATGATTTGGATATGTTTTTAAGAATCTTTCAAGTTCATAGATACAATCGGAAAAATATTCATTAGAGTAATATGAATATGCTGCCATTAATGCAGCTCTTGGAGCCCATACTGATTGTGGAAACAGAAGTTCTGCCTCACTAAATTTTCTTGCCGCAATTAAACCATCTTGTTCATCAAGAGCTATCATGCCTTCTTCATAAGCATCTATCATTTGCAAATCTATTTCTTTTTTTTCAATTAGCTCGATCGCCTTTTCTTCTTTAGCGCAAGAAGTTAGAATAAATGATGCAACAATTAAAATTAATGTGAATGATCGCATGTATATTTATTAACAGATATAAAAAAAATTTCTATTTTTATGCAATAGATTTTAGATAGGATCTATCTAAAATTTGATAAGGTAAAGTTTTTTCCTTAATTTCTATAACCGTAAAGTTAGATTTATCCGAGAAAAGTTTTCTTAAAATCTTATTCGTCAATCTATGACCCCCTTCAGAGGTGACTAAAGATCCTACAATTCTATATCCTGATAAATATAAATCGCCCATACAATCAAGTATTTTATGATTTACAAATTCTTTCGAGTTTCTTAATCCATCACTATTTAAGATCTCTTTTTCTCCTACTACTATTGCATTGTCAAGACTTCCACCTTGGGCTAATCCTGCTGCTTTGAGTTTTTCTACATCTTCGAACAAACAAAAAGTCCTAGCCTCTAAAATATTTTTCAAATCGTCATTAAATATATTAATTTTATTTCTTTGAGTTCCTATAATTTCATTTTTGAATTTGATTTCAAAATCTATCTCAGAAGCTACTTTCGATTTATCTAATGATATACTTTTGCTTTCTTCTTCATATGAAATTTTTTTTTCTATTTTTATTAACTTAATTGGCGTTGATGAAGATTTTATTCCAGTAGATAAAATTTGTTCAATAAAAACTTTTGCCGATCCATCCAAAATTGGTAATTCTTGAGAGTTCACTTCAGCAACTAAGTTGTCTATTCCAAGTCCGTACAAAGCTCCCATTAAATGTTCAACTGTTGAAACCTTTACGCCATGCTCATTTGATAAAGTTGTACACAAAGTTGTATCTACTACATTGTCAAATGTAGGTATAACAATATTTTTTTCTTTTAAATCAGTTCTTTTAAAAGTAATTCCAGTGTTCGGTGCCGAAGGTAACAGGCTTAATTCTACTAGCTTGCCTGTATGCAAACCAACACCACTTAAAGATATTTTTTTGTTTATCGTTTTTTGATTTAAAATTGACATTGAGGAGACTATATAAAAATTAATTTCTTTGAAAAAACAACAAATGTTACAGAAAATTTCTATTTTCGATTAAAATACTCAAATAATTTCTCAAAAAATCCTTTATTCTCTAAACTTATAATTGGCTTTTGAGGTTGTATTTTTTTATTGTTTGCATCGAATTTTAAAGCACTATCACAGCTGTCTTTCTTGCCTTCATCAATTATAGACATTTCATTTATAAAACTAAATTCAGGTCCGAAGGATAAAAGATTATTACTTAATACTCTTGAGCCATTACCGGTAAAAAAAAGACTCAAGTCAGAATTAAATAAATTATTTTTAATTAAAGGACAGTTTAAAAATAATAATTCAATTATTTCTTCTAATCTAGAATTGATAATTTTTTTTAGTAATTCGTTATCTTTAGTATTATTTTTAGAAAATTTTATTTTTTTGGCTTCAGCCTTTCTGTAATCAATGTTTAAAACTTTGGAAATATCTTTTGTGATGTGATCACCTCCAATATGAGTATTATTTAAATATAGTAATTTATCATCTTTAAAAATTGTAAGAGAGCTTTTTTTTAATCCAATATCTATGAATGAGCTATAACCTGAAATTCCAATTTTATTAATTAATCCTAAAGATTTAATATAACTTGTGCAAAATATATTTTTTAATAAGATATGTTTTTTTATAAATAAACTTTTGATCGAATCACAAGTTTTTTTATTTATCATAACAATTTTAAGTTCAACGTTTGCTTTAGAAACTTCCTGTGAGATATTATCTGTATATTCAATGCTTTTATTATCAAAAATAATATTAGGTTTCATAATATGCAAAATATCTTGATCTTGATTGATTTTTTTAACTACTTGTTCAGACTCATTAATTAAATAGTTTATATCTTCATTTGTAACAATTTTTTTATCATAATTTTTTTGAATTGAAAAATCTAATGAGTGAATACTGGAAGAGTCCGTCATTAATAAAACTTCGTTCAAATGTTGCCCTATATCTTTTTCCGCTTTCATTATCAGATTAAAAATAGGGTGATTTTCAATGAAATTTTCATTTCTAGTGAAATCAATTTTTTCTTCGTAAAATAAACTTTGATTCAAAATTAATTTATCATAAATAGCTAGTCGTATATGAGTTGAACCAAATTCTAAAATTGAAATTGGAGAAGTAATATTAGTCATAACAAAATAACTCTTTTTTTAATTCTTAAATCTATAATTTTTACATTATTTAAGTTTGAATTTTCAATTATGTTTTTTAGTAAACTTAAGGAAATATCTAAATTATCAATGGGTAGCTTAACTATTATTTTATTTTTAAACAAAAGGTTCCATCGATTTGATTTGAAGAAATAAAACTTTGCAAAATCATTCAATTTAAATCCATTATTTATTAATTTTTTTTTCAAATCTAAGAATTTTTCAATATCGACTTGACCTACAATTAAAGGCAAATCATCTTTAACAAATTGTTTGTTTTTTATTGCTTTTCCATTTTCGCCTAGGTAAGTTTTTTGATTATCATAAAAATAGTAAGCTAAAATATTCGTCTCTTTTAGTTCTATTTTAATAACCGAAGGATACTCTTTTTTTATTTTATATTCGCTAATAATATTGAAGTTATCTAATATGGTTTTAATTTCGATTGGGTTTATTGAAAAAATATTAAAATTATAAAATTGATCTAAAGATGCTGATATTTCTTGGTTTATATTTTCTTCAATACTGCTTTTTAATATTATTTTTTTGATTTTAAAAAAGTTGTTAATAGAATTTGTTGAATTTACATTATGAATACTAAATAAAATTAATAGTAAAACTAAATATAGATAGATTTTACCTCTATCTATTAATTGAAGCATCATCAATTATCCACTTAATTAAATTATAAAAACTAATACCTTTATACTTTGCAATTTCAGGAACTAATGATAGTTCGGTCATTCCAGGTTGTGTATTTACCTCTAATAAATAAAATTTACTATTATTATACCTAAAATCACTTCTAGTTACTCCTCTACATCCAGTTATTCGATGGGCCTTCAAAGCAATATTTTCTATCTCTTTAATTTTTTTTTCCGGAAGATCTACTTGTAAAATATGTTTGGTTTTTGCCGTCTTGTCGTATTTTGCTTTATAATCGTAGAATTTCCTACGAGGAACTAATTCAATTGTTCCCAATTTTTTATTCCCCATAATTGCAACTTGTATTTCTCTTCCAGGAATATATTTCTCAATCAAAATTTCACGTTCATTATTTAATTTTTTAAGATTTTTAATAAAATTATATTTATTACAAATATAAACTCCAACACTGGAACCTTCATTTATAGGCTTTATTACTACTGGGAATTTAAATTTTTTTTCAATTGTATGAAAAATTTTTTTAAAGTTTTTCTTTAAATCTCTCCTTAAAATCAAATATTTGGGTGTAAGAATTCTATTTTTATAAAATAATTTTTTTGAAATTAGTTTGTTTATACAAATTGAAGACGCTTCTACACCTGAATGAGTATATTTTATTTTTTCATTTTCTAAAATCAATTGAATGTATCCATCTTCTCCATATCTGCCATGTAAAGCATTAAATATAACATTAGGTTTAAACTTTCTTATTTCTTTTATAAAACCATTTTTTGGATCAAGAATTTTACAAGAATAATCATTTTTAATCTGCTTATAAACTGATTTAGCTGTTTTTAAACTTATGTCTCTTTCTTTTGAATAACCTCCGGCTAATATTAATATTTTTTTCTTCATTTTATGAAATTAAAACTATTTCTAATTCAAGATTAACTCTTGTTTTTTTATATACATTTTCTTTTATAAAATTGATAAGATTTTTCATGTCTTTTGAAGAAGCTTTTTCTTTATTAATTAGAAAATTACAATGCTTTTCTGAAAGCTTTGCGTCACCAAACATTTTATTCGCTTCACTTATATCTATTGATTCTTTAATTAATTCCCATACCTTTTTATTAGTTTGATCCGCAGGATTCTTAAATGTGCTACCACTTGTTTTTACTCTGAGTGGTTGAGAGATCTCTTTTTTACTTTTTAATTCATCAATTTTTATTTTGATTATATCTTTTTTTGATAATTTGCCTTTAAAAGTTCCGCTAAGATAAATTAAATCTTTAGGCAAATTTGTAGATCTATAATTAAAGTTAATATCGGAGGAAGGTATTGTTAAAACTTTTCCAGTAAAATCTATAGCTTGAACTGAAACAATAATATCTTTGAACTCTCTGTCATAGCAGCCAGCATTCATTCGTATACCACCTCCTATTGATCCTGGTATACAAGATAAAAATTCAAAACCTTCAATATTATTTTCCATAGCAAATTCAGAAAGCTTTTTATCTAAGCAAGAACTGCCAGAAATAATAAAATTATCATTTAATTTTGAGATATTATTAAAATTCTTACCTAGTTTAATTATTGTGCCTTCATAAATTTCATCATCAAACAAAATATTTGATCCTGCACCTAAAACAAAAATTTTTCCTCTATTGTTATATTTTTTAAGAAATATCGATAAATCTTTTAATGAATTTGCAAATAAAAGAATTTTTGTCTTACCTCCTATATTAAACCAGTTTAATCTGGATAAATCATGATCAAAGTTTAAACGTGATTTGTCAGAAAATTCAATATTTTCTAAATCATATAATTTCATTTAATTAATTTAGGTAAATTTCTTATCCAATTGGTTATTGTTCCGGCACCCATTCCAATTACAATGTTGTCTCCATAGATATTATGCTTAACATACTTAGCTAGTTCTGTTTCGTTATTTATCATTATCAGTTCAACTTTAGAATTTTTTATTATTTCCTTTGCAAATTTAAAATAATCAAATTTTAATTTTAAATGTTCGCCAGCTTTATAAATTGGACACAATAAAACTTGATCTGAAAACTTAAAACATTTCGTAAACCTTTTTTTTAAAGAATTTAATCTAGAAATTCTATGTGGTTGAAATACTGAAATTATTTTTTTTGATTTATAAACTGCTCTCGTAGATTTAAGCAATTCATATATTTCGGTTGGATGATGAGCATAATCATCATAGTAAATACTTTTTTGATGCTCAAATATAAAATTAAATCTTCTTTGAACACCTTCAAATTCAAAAATTGCTTTTTTGATTAAATTAACAGAAATACCCATCATGATTGCTATAGCTATTGAAGCGCTACAATTTTTAATATTATGAATTCCAATTAAAGGTATTTTGAAAAATTTATATATTTTTCTTTCTTGGTTTGGCAAGTTAACTTCTAAATCAAATATTGATTTATTATATTGAAGCTTAATATTTTTAATCCTAAAATTTGATTTTTCACTTAATCCATAAGTAATTATATTTTGATTTTTAATTTTGTTTATAATCGATTTGTTATTTCTATCATCTAAACAAATAAGAGTTTTTCCGAAAGATGGTGTTTTTTCAGCGAATTCAATAAAACTTTTTTTTAGTTGCATTATTGAACCATAGTGTTCAAGATGTTCGTCATCAATATTAGTGATAATGGAATAAGTAAATGGTAACTGGAGAAAACTACCATCAGATTCATCAGATTCTAAAACACACCATTCTCCTTTGCCAAGTTTAGCAGAATTTCCAATTGAATTAATTACTCCACCATTAATTGTGGTGGGATCTAATTTAGATCTAGAAAATATTGTTGATACAATAGATGTGGTTGTTGTTTTTCCATGTGAACCAGAAACAACAACATTCTTATAAAGAGAAACTATGTTTGCAAGCATTTCCCCTCTTTTATATATAGGAATTTTTTTTTTCTTAGCTTCTACAAACTCTGGATTATTTTTCTTTATTGCTGAGGAAACAACTAGCAAAGTTGCATTTGATAAATGCTTTTTTTTATGTCCAATAAGAACGTTTATTTTATTCTTTTTTAATCTTTCAATATTTTTACCACTTTGTTGATCTGTGCCTTTTACATTAAAACCTAAATCTTTCATTATTAAAGCAAGGCCGCTCATTCCTATCCCACCAATTCCTACAAAATGAATTATTTCTTTTTTTCCTAAACTAATTTTCATTAAAATATTTTATATGTTTTCGATTTATGTTTTCCCAAGTTTTATTTTCGTTAAGTTTCATTAAATTGTTTTTTTTTTCAAAATATTCATTCTTATTGGCCATAATTTGATTAATTATTTCGTAAATATCACCAGAATTAAAGTTTTTTTCTTCCAATATCCAACAACAATTTAAATCATAATACCTTTTTGCATTTAAAAATTGATGATTATCTGTTGCATAAGGAAATGGTATAGAAATAAAAGGAATATTTAAATGAGCTAATTCGGCTAATGATGATGCTCCAGCTCTTGTTATAGCAATATCAAAGTTATTTTTTTTACATAAAAAATTGTCTTCAAAAAAAAATAAATTATTTTTAATATTATTTTTATCATATTCTTTTTTATAACTATCAATATCAAAACCTGGCGATAATTGTTGAGTTATCTCTATTTTATATTTTTTTGATATTTGAATTATTTCACTCTTTAAGTTTTTGCTAAAAAATAAAGATGCCTGACTTCCACCGATTATTAAAATTTTAAATGTATCATCTTTTGTTTCACTTATATTTTGCTTAGAGTAAAAACAATTATTTAATATTGGTTCAATTACAACCCCTTTGTAACCAGATACTACAGATTTTTCGTTACAACCTACAATAATATCTTTGTCGTAACACAATATTTGATAAGAAAATCTTAATAAAAATTTATTTGATCTTCCTATTATTGAATTTGGTTCAAATAAAATTATTTTTTTATTAAATATTTTAGCTGCTAGAACTATAGGTAAAGACATATAGCCACCAGTACTAATTACAATATCAATTTTATTTCCACTGAAATGTATTAATGATTTAATAAAAGCAAAAAACAAAAAAATAATTTTTAGAGGGAAAAGATACCTTTTTTCAGAAATTTTTTTTACTTCAAAAATTGTTTTTTTAATTTCTTTTGGTATATACTTTGCACCTCTTACATCAGTATAAAGACTAACATCAAATTCATTTTTTAAATGACTATATAAATTTAATGCAGGTACAACATGACCTCCTGAACCACCTGTTGATATTAAAATTTTCTTCAATTAATAAACTCTTCTTTTAGTTAGATTTAATATTATTCCAGAAATAATTGAAATACTAATTATTGAAGAACCTCCATAACTCAAATATGGAAGTGTCATACCTGTTGTTGGTAATACTCTCAAATTTACTCCAACATGCACAAAGGCCTGCATCATTAATAGTGATATCAATCCAATAAGTATCATCTTAAATAAATTATCGTTAGTATCTCTGATTTTTTTAAATATGTTATATGCAAAAAATATGAGTGATAGCATTATTAGAAGAATTATTACTATTCCAAACTCTTCGGAAATGACTGATACGATGTAATCAGTATGAGCCTCTGGAATTTTTGAATTTAAAGATCCTTCGCCAATACCTTTTCCAAAAAAACCTCCATCAATTATTGCTTCCGATGCTTTTTCAGATTGAAAATTATTATTGGAAGAACTATCAAAAAAAGAAGATATTCTTATTTTAATATAATTAAATTTTTCAACAAAAAAAACTAGATATGAAAGTAATAGAATAAAAACTCCGAATAGACCGAAAAAAATAATTAAATTAATTCCAGAAACAAACACTAAGGCCAACCAAGCAAAAATTATTAATATAGATTGGCCAATATCTGGTTGTGAAATAAGTAGTAAAATTATCGGAGCCATTAGAAACAAAGTTAACAAATATTTAAAATACAAATTATATTTTTGGTGATTTAATAGAGATGATAAAATTACTATGTAGAAAGGTTTGATTAATTCTACTGGTTGAAATCTTGGCAAAAATGGAAGGTCCAACCATCTTCTCGAGCCTTTTACTTCTACACCAATAAAGTGAACCAATAAAAGCAATAAAAAGGACAATATAAACAATCCAATTGATAGTTTTATTAAATAATCCTCTTTAATTAACGAAAATATAAACATGACCACAAAACCCAATAAAATAAAAGCAAAATGTTTTATAAAAAAAAAATATGAATTAGTATTTAATCTATCTGAAGCAATTAAAGAAGTTGAAACTAAAGAAAAAAATAATCCAGCAATAAAAAATGATATGATTAATATTAAGATTGTTTTATCGATATTTTTCCACCAACTATAATAATTATCATAAATATTTAATTTATTTATCATATATATTTATTCAAAATTATTCGTTTTACAACTTTATTAAAGTAGTTTCCTCTCTCTTCAAAATTTTTGAATTGATCGAATGAAGCCGCAGCTGGACTAAACAAAATTGTTTTTTTATTTGAATCTTTGTTTGATATTCTTTTTATTGCATAGATTGCATTTTTCAAACTCTTAAAATATTTAAATTTAATTTTGTTTTTAAATTGGTTTACAAAATATTTTTTGTTTAAGCCAATTACATAAGCAGTTATATTTTTATAATATTTTTTCTCTAATTTAAATTTATCACCTTTCTTGAACAGGCCACCAACTATCCAATAAATATTTTTATAAGTTGATAAAAGTCCAGTTGTAGAAGAAAAGCTTGTAGATTTGGAGTCGTTAATAATTATTAAATTCTTTTTATTATAAATAATTTGTTTTCTATATTTTAACCCACTGAATTTATTTAAAGACTTAAATATTTTACTATCTGAAAATTTGAATTTTTTGCATATTGAATAAACAAAATGAATATTATTTAAATTATTTTTATCAAGCAAATATTCATTATTTATTTTTTTTTTAAAAAAAGTCTGTTTGTTATAATTTAATTTATTAAGTTTAGATTTAATATTTTTTTTCGAAATATGTTTATTAATTATTAAATTTTCATTTTCAATATATGAATTATTGCTTTTATTTTGATTAAAAATTAACTTAAGTTTCGCTTTAGCATATTGATTTATATTTCCATGTCTTTCTAAATGATCAGCGCTTAAATTTAAGATTGCGGCATGATCTGTTTTAAAATACTTACTATAGAAAATCTGATATGATGAAGCCTCAATAATAAATATTGTTTTTTGGTCTATTTTTTTTTCTAAAAGTAGAGGATTTCCTATATTGCCTACCAATCTAACATCTAACTTATTTGATTTAAAAATATTGTATAACATTTGACATGTTGTGGATTTACCATTCGTACCCGTTATTGTTATTTTTATATTTTTAGGAAAAATTAAATAAAAAATGTCTAGTTCAGTAATTATTCTTTTATTATTTTTAAATAAAAAACTTTTAAGTTTACATTTTTTTATATCAATACCTGGACTTAAAACAATATAATCGAATTCTTTTTGAACAATTATGTTTTTACTTAAAAAAAAACTTTTGTTTTTTTTATTTTTTAAAGAATTATTATCGTCATAAACTGTAATATTGTTATTTTTTGATAAATATTTAAGACAAGCTTTACCAGAAAGTCCCAAGCCATAAATTAATATTTTTTTATTGATAAAAGTTTCTTGGCCAAACATTATCTTAATTTTAATGTTGCAAGTCCAATCATTGCTAGTATTAGTGATATAATCCAAAATCTAATGACTACTGTAGATTCTGCCCACCCTTTTTTTTCAAAGTGATGATGGATAGGAGCCATCATAAAAATTCTTTTTCCAGTTAGTTTAAAAGAAATAACTTGTACTATTACTGAAACTGCTTCTAAAACAAACAGACCTCCTGTTATTGCTAATACAATCTCGTGTTTAGTAACTACTCCTACTGCTCCTAAAGAACCTCCTAAAGCTAATGAACCAGTATCGCCCATAAATATTTTCGCAGGTGGTGCATTAAACCATAAAAAACCTATAGATGCTCCGATGATTGCTCCACAGTAAACTGCTATTTCTCCTACGCCCTCTATGTATGGAATTAATAAATATTCAGCAAAAATAATATTTCCTGAAACATAGCTAATGAAAGCAAAACATCCCGCAACTAATATTACAGGAACAGTGGCCAATCCATCAAGACCATCTGTCAAATTCACAGCATTTGATGAGCCAATAATTACAAATAAATAAAAGGGAATAAAAAACCATCCTAAATTAATTACCAAGTTCTTAAAAAACGGGAAATACAAATTTGTAGTCTGATCTGAGTCTATAAAATTATATAATATAATTAATGAAATTAAACCGAGAGCAATTTGAACAATTAACTTAAATTTTGATGAGATTCCTTTTGAATTATTATTTTTAATTTTTTTATAATCATCAAATGCACCCAATATTCCAAATGAAAAAGTAATAAAAATTAATAACCAATTATATGGATTATAAAGATCAGCCCACAGAAAAACTCCTGAGAATAGTCCAATTAATATTAAAACACCTCCCATAGTTGGTGTTCCTATCTTTTTTATTAGATGATCCTTTGGTCCGTCAGAGCGAATAGGATTCGTAATTTTCTTGATAGAGAAATAATTTATAAATTTGTCTCCAATTAGAAAAACTATTAGCATTGCTGTAATTATTGTTAATCCAGTTCTTACTGTTAAGAAATTAAAAAAATTTAAAAAAGAGTAGGTGTCTGAGTAGCTTGTGAGTAAATTATACAGCATTTTATTTCATTTATAAATTTTGAATTATTTTATTTAAACCTGTTGAGTTAGATCCTTTTACCATTAAAAAACTCTTATTGGGCAAATCTTTATTAATAAAATTTAAAATCTCCATACTATTATTTAACATTTTACCTCTCATTTGTGTTTTTAATTTGTTAAATGTATGTTTTGTTAGTTTTCCATAAGTATAAGCTTTGTTCACTTTTGCTTTGTTTATATATTCTGCAATTTTTATATGAAGTTTTTTAGAATATTTTCCAAGTTCAAGCATATTTCCAATCAAAAGAAATTTCTTACTTTTTTCTTTATAAGTTTCATCAAATTTTTCTAAAGCAAATTTAAACGATAGAGGATTTGAGTTATAGCTCTCATCAACAATAGTTAATTTTTTTGATCCTTTTTTGTAATTAATTACAGAGCCCCTACTTTCCGGAATATTAAAATTTAGAAATAAATTATTATTTAATTTTTCAATTTCAAAATAATTAATAATTATACTTAAAGAAGCTAAAATATTTTGTTTATAATTTAATAGCTCCTTCGAAATCAAAAAAGATTTAATTTTATTATTAATCTTTAAGGTTATTAAATATTTATTTTTGATTTTTTTCTCATTTAAAAAAACAATGTTTGCATTTTTATTTTTTTTACTAAACGAGATAATTTTTATTTTTTGTTTTTTTGCTTTTTTTAAAAAATAACTATAATATTTATCATCTCTATTTATCACTATTGTGCCGCCTGGAATGATGTTATTGATCATTTCACTTTTAGCCTGTGCAATTTGTTTCAAATTTTTAAAATTTTCTATATGTGCATAGGATATATTTGTTATTAAACCTAGATTTGGCTTAATCAATTTTGTTAATTTATCAATTTCTCCTTTTTTATCCATTCCAACTTCAAGAACCACAAACTTTGTCTCTTCAGGTGCATTAAATATACTTAACGGAACACCGTACTTATTATTAAATGAATTTTTTGAAAAATATGTTTTTGCTAATTTACTTAAACAAAAGCCTGTTAATTCTTTAACAGATGTTTTTCCAGCTGATCCAGTAATAGCTATGTTATTTGCATGCAAAGATTTTCTATATATTGAACTTATTTTATTAAAAACATTTAAAGGGTTTTGCTGAAATATTATTTTTGGATTTTTAGATTTTTTATTTGATAAAGCTAAAATGGCACCGTTTCTAGTCGCATCATCTGCATACAAATTTCCATCAAATTTTTTACCTTTTACGCCAATAAAAATTGAATTTTTATTTATTTTTTTTGAATTTATTGATACCGAATTTATAAAGCTCTTATTTTTTAAAAAATTGTTTTTTAAAGTTTCACTTAAAATATTTGTTTTTATTGATTTAGATAAAGTTAAATTTTTTTTATTAATTGCCTTTAAAATTTCATTTTTATCAGAAAAAAATTTTCTTTTTTTATACTCTTGATAATTCTCGTGTCCCTTTCCTGCAACAATTAAAATATCCCCTGAATTTAATTTATCTACAGCCATTAAAATAGCTCTAGCTCTAGAAGAAATTTCAATAAATTTATTATTTTTAATCCCCTTTTTAATTTGATTTCTAATTAATTTAGGATTTTCAAGTCGTGGATTGTCATCTGTAAGATAAATCATTTCACAATATTTATTTGCTATAGTGCCCATAGTTGATCTCTTTTCTTTATCTCTGTTTCCTCCGCAGCCAAAAACTAAAGAAATTTTACTTAGAGGATATTCTTCTTTAGTGTTTAATATTGCAGTTTTTAATGCCTCCGGAGTATGAGCATAATCAAGAATAACATTAGATTTATTCTTTATATTTCCAATTTTTTCTAATCTTCCAGGTATTGGTTTTATTTTGTGAATTGATTTTAAAATATCGTTTATTTTTATTTTGGATAAATATGCGGCAACAATTGCAAACATTAAATTTTTGATTTGAATATCGCCAATTAGCTCTGTTTTAAAAAAATATCTTTTATTATTGAATGAAAAATCAACCTTTTTTTTATTATTAACTTTCTGAATATTTATAATACTTATAAAAGATTTCTCTGCACCGAGGCTATATTTTTTTAATTTTCTTTTTTTTGAAATTTTATTTAGTTGTTTAGTTTGCACAATTTTATCCTCAAATATTATATTTCCTCTATTCTTTAAAAGTTTATTAAAAAGAATTAGTTTTGAATTTAAGTAATTTTTAAAAGTCTTATGATAATCAAGATGATCTCTTGATAAATTAGTAAATAAAGCAGTATTAAAATTTATACCATTTAATCTTTTTTGTTTTAATCCATGACTAGATGCTTCTAATATCACATTATTTACATTTAATTCTTTTAGTTTTTTTAATACTTTTTGAATATTTATAGGATCGATAGTTGTATTATTTGTTTTTAAATTTAATTTTTTTGATAAAATCCCTAGTGTTCCAATCGCAGCTGCTCTTTTGTTATTTAAAGTTAATATTTGATAATAAAAATTTGCTATAGATGTTTTTCCATTAGTGCCTGTTACAGCAATTATATTTTTGGGTTTTTTTAAATAAAAATTACTTGCTACTTCAGCTAATAGTTTTCTTAAATCTTTGCAGTGAATAAATAAGATTTTATTTTTAGTAAAACCTTCAAACTTTAAATTGGAAACAATTATTTTAGCGCCATTTTTAATAGCATCATTTATATAATCATTGCCATTTGAATTATTTCCACTTATTGCAAAAAAAATATCATTAGACTTACATTCTTTACTATTAAATCTAATTTCTTTAAATTTAATCGATTTATATTTCTGATTGATATTTTTAAATACTTTACCTAGTAACATTTATTTTAAATTCTTAGTATTTTGTGGCTAAAATAGGTCCTATTTTTTCAATTATCTTTCCTGCGACTTCTGCGGCTGTCCAGCCTGCAGTATTAAATTGGGTGCCTTTAATTTTCCATCCTGACCCATCTTTGAATTCATATATATAATCTTTATTTGGTTTTGGTTCATCTAACATAACAACTAATGCATATTTTGGATCTGATGCAGGGAATATTGAAGCAAAGGTGTTTATCTTATTTCTTGAATAACCTCCTGCAATTGATTTTTGTGCAGTTCCAGTTTTACCAGCAATTTCATAACCATCAATATTTGCAAAACTAGCGGTACCTTCTTTTGTAGTTACAATCTTTCTTAAAGCTAAATTTACTTTGTTTGATACATCTTCTGAAATAATTTGTTGATATCTAATATCTCCTTTTTTTTCATCTAAAATTAAAGTAGGTTTAACCTCATAGCCTCCATTAGAAATTATTGAATATCCTTTGGCCAATTGTAATGGAGTAGTTGTGATTCCATGTCCATATGCAGAAGTTGCAAGTTTGCATTTTCCCCACTTAAATTTTAATGGAGTTCCAATTTCCTCTATGTCAAAATCTAAAGTATTAAGTAATCCCAAATCATTCAAAAATTTTTGAAATTTTTCTAATCCAACTTTTTGAGCTATTCTAATTGATCCAATATTACCAGATCTAATTAAAATTTGTTCTGCTGTTAAATCTGATGGAATTTTATTATCATATTCACCTATTGAGAATTTGCTACAGTATATTTTTTTCTCAAGATTTTTAAATTCTGTGTCTGGATCTATAGATCCTTCATTTAAACCTGCTGCATAAGTAAATGTTTTAAATACTGAACCTAGTTCATACACTCCCTTTGTGGCTCTATTAATTAAATTTTTATCCTCTAAAAGTTGTCTTTTGTTTAGATCGTAATCTGGCAAAGATAACAAAGATAAGATCTCACCATTTTTTGAGTTCATAAGAATTGCTGCAGATCCAATACTATTAAAAATTTTTTGAAATTTAATCAGCTCTTCGCGTATCAAATATTGTAGATTAAGATCAACGGTAAGTTTAAGATCTTTGTTTGAGTCTTTTAAATTTTTATCAAAACTTTTTTCTAATCCAGATACACCATTATTTTCATTATCTATTTGTCCTATAATATGACTAAATAAATTTTTTTGAGGATAAACTCTGGTGACTCTATTTTCTGGTATTAAAGATTTATCCCCAAGCATCATTAATTTTTCATAACTTTCAGGATCTAATTCTTCAGCAAAATAAAAAAACTTTTTTCCACTAAGTTTTTCTTCTATTAGATAATAATTTTTATCTGGAAATAATATTTTTAAATTTAAAAGTAATTTTTTTTTATTAATAACTAAATTTGGGTTTATGCCAATATTTCTTGTAATTATTGTTTTGGCTAATATTTTGTTATTTCTATCTATAATATTACTTCTAATTTCTTTTTTCGAATTAACTATACTATTTTCAGGAAGTTTTTTTCCGGTTAAATAAAATGCTTTTAAAGAAAAAATAAATAAAACTAAGACAAACGTAAAAAAAATAAATGCAGTCCTATTAAAAGAAATATTTAACTTATTTTTATCATACTTGCTTCCTAGTTTTTCAAAATCATTTTCTAAACTAAAAATAGTTTTTTCTTTACTCATTTTTATCTGAATTTTTTAAATTTATTTCATTTATATTGTCTATTACTGTTATATTTTCTTTAGAACTGTAACCAAGCTCATTATCAAAATATAAATTATTTAATTCTAATAATTTTTCTGGAGAACTGAGGTAGTCATGTTCTAATTGAACAAGCTCTTTAACACTATTTAAATAATTAATATTTTCTTTAACTGAAAATATTTCTTCATCCAATTTTTTAGTATGATTTTTTATAAAAGTAGTTGAAATTATTAATGTTAATATTGTTAAAATTAATAATTTTCTTAGCATAATTTTTTTCCAATATTCTCAATTTCTATCAAGTTTTTAAATTTTAATAAAAATTCCTCAAAATTCGCTCCTTCTTTTATTTTTCTTGCATACCTTAATTTTGCTGATCTCGATGGTGGGTTTTTTTTAATCTCTTCTGTTGAAGGAATAATTACTTTTTTATTTAATACTTCAAAAATTTTATTTTCATTTTTTGAACTTGGTAAATACCTTGAAACTTTTTTATCTTCTGAGTAATTTTTAAAAAAAAATTTCACAATTCGATCTTCTAATGAATGAAATGTAACAACAACAATATATCCATTTACTGGTAATAATTTATATGCATTAATTAATCCAAAAATTAACTCGCTAATTTCTTGATTTACAAAAATTCTAAGTGATTGAAAAATCTTTGTAGATTTATTTATTTTAAAATTATAATTTTTTTTTTCTTTATTTATAATTTCAACTAAATCTTCAGTTTTAAGTATATGGTTATTTCTTTTTCTAAATATTGCTTGAGAAATTTTTTTTGCATCCTTTTCGTCACCGAAAAATTTAAAAATTTTTGTTAGATCTTCTTTATCTAATTTATTAATTGCTTCATGAGCTGAAAATTGATTTAATCCTATTTTCATATTTAGTGTCCCTTTTGAATTAAATGATAAGCCTTTTTCTTCATCAAAAATTTGATCAGTTGAATAACCTAGATCAAATATGATCGCTTTAATATTTTTGGAGTTTATGTTTTTTATTTCACTAAATTTTTTGTGATTAAATTCAAATCTATCTTTAAAATGCTTTTTAAATCTTTCAGATAGTTTAATTGCGTTACTATCTCTATCAAATGCGATAACTTTATTTTTTGAATTTTCTAAAATTTTTTCTGAGTATCCGCCTTGACCAAAAGTACAATCTAAAAAAGTGCCACTATATTGAGGGGAAATAATCTTGATAATTTCATCAAGCAATACAGGAAAGTGTTTTTTTTCCAGATTGATAGTGGCACTCATCTATTTTTTTGAAGAACATTAATTTTTTTGTCTTCTCAAAAATGCAGGAATTTCGAGTTCGTCTTCTTCTGTGTTTTTATCCTCTTGTTCTAATGTATTTTGATTTTCATTAACATTATCAAAAAGTTCAAAACCTCCTTCTTCTTGTAAACCAAAGTTTTCTAAACCATTTGAGGGTTCTGACTCTTGAATTTCTTGTTTTTCAAAGTCATGAGTTTCATTTACTAATGATTCTTGCGCAACTTCAGTAGCTGCATGATCGTTAGCTTCACTAGACTCATTTATGTTTTCTGAATATTGAGTTTCATTTATACCTATTTCATTATTTACATGAACTTCTTCCTCTAATTTTAAAGCTGTTGCACCGTTTGAAATAGGAGCATTTGTTGATGCTTGAAAATTGAAAGACTCCGACATATTTAGATTTGAGAAATCAGAGTATCCAGGATTTCTATTCTGTATTCTGTGAACCATATTAATAACTGATTTAGACTCTGGTTGTTGACCATCTAATGAAGTTGCAACGATTGAAACACGCATTTTACCATCTAGTTGAGGATCGGTAATTGCACCAATAATTAGTTCAGCCTCCGGGTCAACTTCAGATCTTACTTTATTTACTGCCTCATCAACCTCAAATAATTTTAGATCTTTTCCGCCAGTAATATTTACTAGTAAACCTTTTGCTCCTTTTAAAGTATAGTCATCAATTAAAGGATTTGTTACTGCTATTTCGGCAGCATTAATCGCTCTTCCTTCACCTTCTGCTTCACCAGTTCCCATCATAGCTTTGCCCATTGCGCTCATAACTGATTCAACATCAGCAAAATCTAAATTGATTAGACCTGGTCTTACCATTAAATCTGTTATACTTTGTACACCGTGTAACAAAACATCATTTGAAAGTTGAAATGATGATTCAAATGTAGTTTCCTCATTTGCAATTTTAAACAAATTTTGATTTGGAACTACAATTATAGTATCGACATGTCTTCTTAATTCTTCTAGTCCTTGAAGAGCTCTTCTCATTCTTGAAGGGCCTTCATATAAGAAAGGTAAAGTAATCACTCCTACAGTTAAAATATTTAATTCTTTTGCAGCTCTTGCAATTACATGGGCGGCGCCAGTTCCTGTTCCGCCTCCCATTCCTGCAGTGATAAAACACATATTTGCACCTTGTAAAATATTAATTATCTCATTCAAAGATTCGTCTGCAGAAGCTTGTCCTATATCGTGTTTTGCTCCAGCTCCTAATCCTTTTGTGAGATTAATTCCTAATTGAATTCTAGTTTTTGCTTTATTTAATTTTAAATCTTGCGCATCAGTATTAACTGCAATAAATTCTACACCTTGTAATCCGGCATCAATCATTCCATTAATAGCATTTCCGCCAGCTCCTCCTATTCCAAGAACAAGTATTCTTGGTTTTAATTCTCTTATATCTGGTGTTTTAAAATCTATTGTCATTGTTTTATCCCCTTCTAGTTGTTTATTTGTTTTTCCCATTTAAGGCTAGATCTATAAAGATTAGATTTTTTTTTAGCATTTGCCCTAAATTTTTCAAAAGCAGTTGGTTCCCATATTTGAAATGTTTTTCCTTGACCAACAAAAAATACGTTATTTTTAATTTTAGAATGTTTTAGTAACTTTGTTGTTAAAATAATTCTACCTTCTCTATCAAATTGAAGATTAACACTTTCTGATAATATTGAAGTTGCAAAATAATCCTTCTTTTCTTCAAAGGGGTTTAAAGAATCTATTGTATTTGAAATTTTTTCTATTCTATCTTGAGGCCAAGCCTCTACACATTGATTATTAAATGATGGAAAACAAACTATGCCATTATAGCCTAAATTAGATAAATAAGATCTATATGATGCTGGCACTGACACCCTTCCTTTTTTGTCCAATTTGTTTTCGTACGTAGATAAAAACATATATCATAATTTACCCAATTATGGGTTTTTATGGGATAATATGGGTTTTTTTCTTAATGGTCAATAACTAATTTTATGCCGAATTTTTTAATATTCGACTGAAAATCCTATTAAGTTTGGAAGTATATTTTAGATTTTTGCCAGATAAACTATAAGCCGGGTTCTGTCATTTAAACCTATCATTTGTCTAGGCCTTAAATCGCTTTAAGGCTCAAGCAACTAACCCTGATGACTAGCCAAAGACAGCTTTTAGTTATTTCTAACAATGTCATCTCTACTCAGTCTTGCTCTCAGTGGGGTTTTCCATGCGCTGCTTGTTACCAATCAGCCGGTGTGCTCTTACCACACCTTTTCACCCTTGCCTTGTTGAGGCGGTCTATTTTCTGTGGCACTATCCCTGGGGTTACCCCCGCCAGCCATTAACTGGCACTGTGTCTTTGTAGAGCCCGGACTTTCCTCATCAAATTTCTTTGATGCGATAAGTCATTTATCTGGCAACTTCAAAATATCCATTATTATAGATTTTTCAAGAAAATTTAATGGTCAACTAATTTTGCTTAGTGTTTTCGCTATTAATAAGCATTCCAGATCAATTTTTCCATTTGTTAATTTTTGCCGAAATCGTCTTTGAAAACTTTTGATAAGTCGATTTTTTTTTTCTTTTCTTAAAATGTTGTTGAAATACCCTATTTTAAATAAAAATTTAAAAAACCTGATTTTATCAGAATTAGCAATTTCTTTATTTCTAAGTTTTATTAATTTTTTTTCATCAATATTGTGCCAATAGCTAATTTTTTTTTTAGATAAATACTGCCAAGGAAATTTCTCACCTGGATCTTTTTTTCTATCAAAAGATATATCTGAATGTCCAAGTATGTTTGATTTTTTAATACTATATTTTTTAATCAGATATTTAGATAATTTTATTAATGATTTTATTTGTTTTTTAGAATAATTTTCGTATCCAAACTTGTGACCTTTGTTTGAAATTTCGATTCCAATAGATTTTTTGTTCAACGATTTATCTTTTTTCCAATTTGATTTTCCAGCATGCCATGCTTCATAAAGATCTGGTACCATTATAATTATTGAGCCATTTCTTTTTATAAAATAGTGGCAACTAACCTTTGACTTGTCATCTGTTAGTCTATTTATTGCCTTACTTTCGCTCCTCATTCCAGTGTAGTGATAAATTAAATATTTAACCGATTTTACATTTCTCTTATAGGTTGAAAAATTAGGTGAATAATTTGTTAAGGTTTTTATGGGTATTGCGGTCATCAATTATATAAAATATAGATTTACTTCTACAAAAGATATAATAAAAATTAATTGTATGTATAGGATATTAAGAATTTTTATTATCTCATTATTTATAGCTACCTCTTCATTTGCTGGGAGTGACGGGCAAAACGAATTATCTAAAGAATCTAACGGTCAGGTTAAAGATTGTTTTGAAGGAATTAACAGGGGAATTTTTGCTTTTAACCAAGTTTTAGATAATATCATAGTAGAGCCTCTTGCTAAGGGTTATAGGTATTTACCTTCTCCTATAAGAACTGGAACAAGCAACGCAATTAGCAACTTGACATTGGTTGTTACAATACCAAACAATATTCTTCAGGGTGATTTTGGTTTAGCAGGAAAAAATACAGGCAGATTTATAGTTAATAGCACAATTGGAGTTTTAGGATTATTTGATCCAGCTACAAAAATCGGTTTAAATAATTACGAAAAAGAAGATTGGGGACAAACATTAGCTACATGGGGAGCTGGAGAAGGATGTTATTTAGTTTTACCAATTTTAGGACCTTCAACTGTAAGGGATACTGTTGGCTCTTTAGCAAGTTATATGAGTGGCGATGCTTGGTATAATATAACAGTAAGAAATGATACTCATTATGTTTCGGATTTTGATTATTATGCTTCAGTAGCAACCAACGGAATAGATTTTAGAGCAAAAAATATTGAATCATTTCGAAATTTAGAGAAAAACTCACTTGATTTTTATGCATCTGTAAAAAGTTTGTACTTACAGGATAGAAGAAAAAGAATCGCAAATTCTGACGATATAACCGAAACAATGGATGATAGCGATTGGGAAGAGATAGAAACTCAATAATTTATTCTTAAATCATGCAATCAAAAAAAATAAATAAGTTATTTTTTTTAATACTCACAATATTATTTATTAATACTGAATTATTAGCAAATCCTAAAGAATTTATTTCTAAATTAACCGCCAATGCTTCAGAGGTTTTGGCGGACAGCGGAAGTAAAGATCAAAAAATGTCAAAACTAATAATTCTAGCCGAAGAAAATGTTGATATTAATGGTATAGGAATGTACACGCTTGGAAAATACAGAAAAAGTCTGAGTGAAAATCAAATTAAAGAATACAAGACATTATTTAGAAAATATTTCTTAAAAAGCTTTTCTAGTAGATTATCGGAATATACAGATCCAAAAATTAATGTTTTATCAGAAGAAATTATTAATAAAAAATATACAATCGTTTCTTCAGTTTTAGAAGCAAATGAAAAGAGACCGAAGATTAAAATTGATTGGAGAGTTTATACAATTAATCCAGAAAAACCTCTAGTAAGAGATTTAATTATTGAAGGTTTAAGTTTAGTAAGAACACAGAGAGAAGAGTTTAGTTCTGTTATCCAAAACGGTGATGGTAATATTGAAGTTCTATTTTCAAATTTAAGGAAATTTATTGCAAATTAATGGTGGGCCCCGCCAGGACTCGAACCTGGGACCAATACATTATGAGTATACTGCTCTAACCAACTGAGCTACAGCCCCTCTCCTCTAATAAATAAATTAATACCTGCAAGAGTTTCGATATTGTTTCAAGTTAGGAGGTCTTATTCTTAGTCATTATAAATTGCAAATGTATATATTGAAGATGATTTTTCTTTATAGTTATAATAAAATCCTCCAGTGGACACAAAACTTACATATTGTTTTCCATTATAATTAATAATTATTGGTGGTGCGCTTCCCGCAGCCTCCATTTTATAAGTCCATAACTCTTCGCCTGTTTTGGAGTCAATGGCATATGCCAATAAATCCTCTGTTCCAGTTGCAAACAAAATCCCTCCAGCATTAAGAGCTAAACCACCCCAAATTGAGGTTCCAATCTTTTTTTTTTTACCATTAATTTTTAAATAACCCAAAGGAGATTTCCATTGAATTTTTCCACTAACAAGATTTAATTTTGCTATATATCCCCAAGGAGGGTTTGAGGCTGGCAAACCATCTTTTGTGCGAAATATTGTCCAGGCTTTAACATTTGCATAAACTCTTACCTCATGATTTTTTTCTAGTTTTTTATCCCACCATTTGAAAAGGTTTTGAATTTTTAAAGATTCTTTATTCGTTAATTTTAAATCTTCATGTTTAATATTAATATTATCCATTGAAATTTTACTATCTAAATCGGGTAATAGATAATATCCAACAAGTGCTGGAACATATTTAGTATGTATTGCGCCTTTAATTTTATTTATTCCATTTCTATGCTTTCCATGACAACTAGAACATTTATTAATATAAAATTTATGATTATCTCTTAATTTTTTATCAAAGGAAGTCTGTAGTTCAATCGATATCATATATGGTCTCGCCCTCCATGGGAAATTGTTTGCAGGAATATATAAATTTTGATTTATTGGATCTATTGTCGCGCCAGTCCATTGTGCACCACCTGCCAGACCCAATATAATTAAATCTCTATTAAGATAAGGAGGCACATACCATCCATATTCAGCGTCTTCTAACTCTTTTTTAATTTCTAATTGTTTTGATTTTGATAATTTATTTATGTCATCCAAACTAAAATCAATTTTAGAAAATTTTTCAGGTTTTTGTAAGTCTATTTGAAATGGGGAAGTAATTTCTCCAGGAATTTTTGACCTAGGAGCTCTTTTATAAGTAATATCAAAAATTGGTTGTCCGGTATTTCTTTCAAGTATAAGAGTATTTCCTGTTTTGGTTACTGAAATTACTACTTCGTAAACTTTGTTTTCAATTTTAAGGTCGTGTAAAACTGGAGGACTTGGTATATCATAATCCCATAAACCATGAGCAGTTTCCTGAAAATCCCATAAAACTTTTTTTTTATTTATATCAACTGCAATAATACTTGATGACCTTTCGTTTTTTCCTTTTCTTTTTACACCGTATAAGCCCGGACGAGGGTCGCCGGTAGAAATAAAAACAACACCTTTTTTATTATCAAACGCAACTCCAGACCAGGGTATACCACCTAAAAAATTTCTTTTATCGTATAACGGAATTACATCAATAAGTTTTCCATCATTGGAATTAAAAATTGAAACAGTTCTATTTATTCCAACTACTATAAGTTTTTTCTTATAAATTATTGGTGCAACTGCAGAAAAAATTTTTACAGATCCATTATTACCAAATTCTTTAATTTTTTCACCATTATTAATATTAATTTTATACAGTTCACTTCCTATTGGAATATATAAAACATTTATATCTAATTCATTATCATAAGTAGCGAGCATACCTCTTTTAGAAGGAAGAAAAAGTGATTGAAATTCCCATTCCACTTCTCCTGTTTCTATATTTGCCGCAACTATTTTTCCATCAGCTGTTGTAAAAATAAGCTTTCCATCAATAAAAATTGGATTTAGTTCAATATTTTGTTTCCATTTTTTTTTACCAGCAGCTAAGTCTGTTTTATTTATTGAAGAATACTTCCATAATAGTTTTAATTTAGAAATGTTATTTTTATTTATTCCACTTTCATTGTCATATTTTGTATTCCAATTTCCTCCGTGGGATCTTGTCCATGTATAATATTCTTGGTAATTATCTGGCAATGTGCGAATTGAATTCTTATTATAATTTTCGTTTTCAATCAAACCTTTGATGAAAGGTGTTTCAATATTTGTATAATTAGTTAATTTTTTTTCTTTTTCATCTTGCTTGTTTGGAATGTCGTCTAAAACATAATCGGGAGTAATGTGAGTTCTCTTAATTGCCCTAAAAATATCAAATAAATAAGAATAATCTACCAATAATAATTTTAAATTTTTTGTGAGATGATCTTTTGAAATACAATTTTTTAATTGCTGAGTTTCTAAATTCATTATTGATTTAAATATTATTGGTGTTTTGCAACTTTTATGAAAAAATAAATTATAAGAAACGATTATAATAAATATAAATAAGAAGAAAAAAATAAATTTTAATTTATTCATCATCTCTTATATCAATATTATTGAATATTCGGTCAATGTTTTTTCAAAAATTCCTTCACCATAAAATTTATCTTTTTAACAAAAAACTACTGTTTTAATCTTTTTAGTAATCTACATATCTAAAAAAAATCCACCTATTCTAGTAAACAAATTAAGAAAAGTTAGCTTTATTTAAGAAAAAAAAGACTTAAAAAATATTTTTTGGTGGGCCCGCCAGGACTCGAACCTGGGACCAATACATTATGAGTGTACTGCTCTAACCAACTGAGCTACAGGCCCTAAAGATTTTGATATATACTAAAATAAAATAAATAAGTCACTTTAATAAATTAATAAATAGATTATTTTTCCTATATTTTATATATGTTTAAAGCATAAAATTATTATGAGATTAGATAAATCAGAAACTTTTAAATATTTTAAAAAATCAGACCGGCTAAGTCTTAAATGGAATAGTTATTTTTTAGTATACGATAAAATATTTAGAAAATATAAAAATAAGAAAATAAAATTTGTTGAAATAGGGGTTGCAAATGGGGGATCTTTATTTATTTGGAGAAAACTCTTTGGAAAAAAAGCAAAAATAATTGGAATTGATGCAAATCCATACTCCAAAAAACTTTCTAGATATGGATTTAAAATTTACACAGGAGATCAGAGTGATCCTGATTTTTGGAAAAAATTTTTCAAAAAAGAAGGTAAAGTAGATGTTATATTAGATGATGGAGGGCATAAGAATTTACAGCAGATTAGCACAGTTCATTACACCCTTCCATATGTTAAAGATGGAGGAATGATTGTTGTGGAAGATATGGCAACCAGTTATTTAAAAAAAGAGTTTTATAATCCTTCTAGATTTTCATTTATTAATTTTTGCAACAAAATAATTGAATTTATAAACTATAGATCTGGATTAATAAAAAAAAAAATGAATTTCTATTCTAAAAAAATTTACTCTATAGAATTCTTCGACTCAATTGTTGTGCTCAATATAGATACCTCTAAATGCTTTAAAAGCAGATCAATATCTAACAATGTAAATGATCCAAGCTTGAATGAAATGAGAAATTCATTCCATTTTAAAAAAACAAGAGAAGTAATAAAAAATAAATTTCCTTTTTTAAAAAATTCAAAATTTTACAATAAAGTAGAAAGAAAAATATTTTATAGAAATAAACTATTAAATTTTAAAGAAAATTTAATTATAAAAAAAATATTAAGAAATATAAATTAATGGTGGGCCGTGTTGGTTACGCTCCAACTACCCCTGCAATGTCAATGCAGTACTCTACTATTGAGCTAACGGCCCAAAAAAATTAGCTCTCTAAAAAACTTTTTAATTGTTTGGATCTGCTTGGATGTTTTAATTTTCTAAGTGCTTTTGCTTCTATCTGTCTAATTCTTTCTCTTGTTACAGAAAATTGAAGTCCTACTTCTTCTAAAGTATGATCTGTATTCATTCCTACTCCAAAACGCATTCTTAAAACTCTCTCTTCTCTTGGAGTAAGTGTAGATAATATTTTTGTTGTTGCCTCATTTAAGTTTGATTTTATCGCTTGGTCCATTGGATCTAATGCTTTTGTATCTTCTATAAAATCTCCAAGGCTACTATCTTCTTCATCTCCAACAGGTTTTTCAAGAGAAACTGGTTCTTTAGATATTTTTAAAACTTTTCTTACTTTTTCTAAAGGCATTCTAAGTTTCTTTGCTAACTCCTCAGGTGTCGCTTCTCTTCCAAACTCACTTAAAATTAATCTTTGGGTCCTTACAATTTTATTTATTGTTTCTATCATATGAACTGGAATTCTAATTGTTCTAGCTTGGTCTGCTATAGATCTTGTTATAGCTTGTCTTATCCACCATGTTGCATACGTAGAAAATTTATATCCTCTTCTATATTCAAATTTATCAACTGCTTTCATAAGGCCAATATTGCCTTCTTGAATAAGGTCCAAAAATTGTAATCCCCTGTTGGTATATTTTTTTGCTATAGAAATAACTAATCTCAAATTAGCCTCTACCATTTCTTTCTTAGCAATTCTTGATTCTTTCTCTCCTTTTTGTACTCTGCTTACTAACTTTTTGAAATCAGTTACAGAAAAATTTAATTTATTACTAATTTCAACTAGTCTTTCTCTAATATTTTTAAATTCTTCTTTATTTTTTTGAAAAAATTTACTCCAAGTTGGATTGGTATCTAAAAATTTTTTAAGATTAGGATTTATTTCGTTACCAATGTAAAATTTGATAAATTCTCCCCTGCTAATTTTATTTCCAATAGCAATTCTAAGTAAGTTACCTTCTAAAGAAATTATTTTTTTATTTTGCTCATAATGTTTTTGCACTAAATCCTCCAGCACCGTTGGTGATAGTTGCAAAGACTTCATATTTTCAAATATCTTGTCACATATTTTATTATAATTTTTCTCTTTAGATTTTGAAAATTCAGTTACATTTAAAATACAATTCAATTTTTCTATTTGATACTTTGCTAATTTTATATATTTTTTTGACAAAATATTAATTGATTTAAGTATCTTTGGTTTAATTTCTTCTTCCATGGCAGCCAAAGTAGGATTGAATTCATCCTCCTCCAAATTTGTATTATTTCCATCGCTTGTTTCTTCATCTTTAGTTCCATCAGATTTCTTAGAATTTGAAGTTGTTTCTCCATCTTCCATATAATTTGTGTCTATATCAATTATTTCTCTTACTAAAATTTCATTTTTATTTAATTTTTCATTCCATTCATTTATTTGGTTTGCTGTTATTGGACTTTGAGAGAGAGCCTCGAGCATTACATTTTTCCCAGCTTCTATTCTTTTTGCAATAGCTATCTCACCTTCTCGAGATAGAAGCTCTACACCTCCCATTTCTCTTAAATACATTCTTATAGGATCGTCGCTTTTTTCAGATGCTTTGCCGTCTTCTTTTGGCGGTCTATCTTTTTTCTTTAAAGCTTTAAAATCTGATTTTTGTTCTACTAATAATACTTTTTCATTTAATATATGAATAAAAGCTTGAGATAAATTTTCTTCTGATAGATTTCTTTTACCTAAAGATTTAAATAATTCTTCATGAGTAATAAAACCTCTATGGACGCCCCTGCCCATAAGTCTAGCAAATGATTTTGTTATGATTTTTTCCACAATTAAACCAAATGATATATATTGATAATTTCTAAAAAATCCATGGGTTATTTTCCTATTAACATGGGCTATTTTCCTATTAATTAGTTCAAATTTTGCAATTTTTTTAGCTCTTTTAGTTGGTTAAAAGTATCTTCGCTTAAATCTTTAGAAAATTTTTCTTCTAGGTCTTGTATCCTAATTTCTAATTCATAATTTTTAAGATCTCTTAAAACTTCACTTAAAATATTTTCAATTTTTTCATCATCGTTTGAATTTTTATCCCAAATATTTTTAATTGATGCATATTTATAAACTCTATCAATTAAATTCTTATCAATTTCAAATTTACTCATATCAAATTCTTTAAAGTTATTACTTTGTTTAAGTAGTGCTTCAAAAAGTATTTTATTTTCATTTGTAAACAATCTTACATTTTCAATTAAATGAAAATTATCTCTTATAAATTCAGGTTTGTTAATAAGAATATATAGAAAGGAAAATTCTTTTATCTCAATGGAAGTGAGTGATTTTGTTTCATTATAATATTTTTGTGTACTTTTTAATGATCTTGCTTTTGTAGTTTGCTTATATTTGCTTTTTCTAGTTAAATTTGGTGAAAGTTTAGATATTTCTTCTAAATAATAATCAAGAACATATTTCTTTATATATTCGTCTTTAATAGTAGATGCTATGAATTTTAATTTTTTTTCGAATATTGCTTTAGAAGATGGATTATCATCAACTTCTTTATAATAATGATTAAAAATAAATTTATGTATTTCAATTGTATTTTGATTTGAAAATTCTAAAAATTTATTTTTCCCAGATTCATTCACATAACTGTCTGGATCATGTTTGTCAGGTAAAAATAAAAATAATATTTTTTTTTCAGGTTTAAGTTCAATAATTGAATTTTCCGCAGCTCTCAAAGCAGCTTTATATCCACTTTCGTCGCCATCAAAACAAATGATTATTTTATTGAAAAATTGATCTAGTATTGAAATTTGACGTGGAGTTAATGCTGTACCTAAATTTGCAACTACATTTTTAATATCATTTTTATATAAACCAATAACATCCATATAACCTTCGACCAAATAAACATAATCTAATTTATTTGATAACCTTCTTGATTTGTCTAGATTATATAAATTTGATCCTTTTTTAAAAAATTGTGTTTCTGGAGAGTTTATATATTTTGCTAAGTAATTATTTTCTTTAATAGCTCGACCGCCTATTGCGATTACATCTCCGGATATATTATTTATAGGAAAAATTATTCTTTCTCTAAATCTATTGATATGTTTTTTATTTTTCTCATCAAAATAGAATATGCCTGAGTTATTAATATCTTTTTCATTAAATTTTTTTAAAAGATATTCGTAGAAATCAATGTCACTAGTAACAAATCCTAATTTAAAATTTTGTACGTCTTCAAGTTTTAATCCACGATTTTTAATATAAGACTTTGCATTGGATGAATTATTATTTTTTAATAATTCATAGTGGAAATAATCAACATAATTTTTATAAATTTCTTTATATGTGTTCCATTCTTTTTCTCTTTCTTCATCTTTTTTTGAAAAAGTATATGGTTTCATTCCAGCCATGCTTGCTAAAAATTTAACTGCTTCTCCAAATCTTAAATTTTGAGTTTTCATGACAAAGTCAAAAATATTCCCATGCTCGCCGGTACTAAAGCAGTGATAAAATTCTTTTTCATCATTAACTGTGAAAGATGGAGTTTTTTCATTTTTAAAAGGAGAAAGTCCAACAAATTCTTTTCCTCTCTTTTTTAGATTTACAGTTCTTGAAACTACATTTGAAACTTTTAGTCTTGCTTTTATTTCATCAAGATAGTCTTTTGGATATTTCATTATTTATTAAGCAACTCTTTTAAAATAGCTCCTGCCTTTGAAAAATCGATTGTGTCAGCATGTTTTTTTTTTAATTCTCCCATCACTCTACCCATATCTTTTATGGATGATGCTCCTGTTGAATTAATTATTTCAGAGCATATTTTCTTTGTATCTTCTTCGCATAACTGTTTAGGAAGATATTCGCTAAGCACAGACGCCTCTCCTTGTTCTATTTCTAACAAATCATTTCTATTATTTTTTTTATAAACTTCTATTGATTCGGATCTTTGCTTAATCATCTTTTTTAATAATTTCTTTATATCTTCGTCATCAGTTTCTTTTTTTTCAGGTCCTGATCTATTATTAATATCTACGTCTTTTATGCCCGCTAAAATTAGCCTGTAAGTTGATATTTTATTTTTCTCTTTAGATTTTAAAGCATTTTTATAATCAGTCTCGATTTTATCTCTTAAGCTCATATTTTTTAACTTACTTTATAGTCAAATTTCTTCAAAAGAAAAAATTGTTTTTTAAAAAATTTGTTAGAGAGGTGTTGTGCAAATATAGGTTTTATTGTATTAACCTTTAACTCATGAGTTGTAATTGAAAGAAAAACACAAAAATAAAATTGCAATTAAATCAATCTTTTTATCAGCCATTTTAATTTTAGAAAATAAAACAATTTTTAAAGGTATTGGGCTTGGCTACCGAGGTGAAGCAACAGGAGAGATTTGCTTTAATACTTCTCTAACTGGTTACCAAGAAATTATATCAGACCCATCTTATGCTGGACAAATAATAAACTTTACTTTTCCTCACATTGGTAATGTTGGAGCTAATAATGAAGATATAGAGTCAGATAAAATATGGACAAGAGGTGTAATCTTTAATTCTGAAGTAACCGATCCATCAAATTACAGATCTCTAAAACGTTTAGATGTCTGGCTAAAAAAGAATAAAATAGTCGGAATTACTGGACTTGATACAAGAAGTTTAACTAATTTTATTAGAGACAAAGGTGCTCCTAAAGGAACTATTTCAAATAATAAATCAGGTAAATTTAATATAAAAAAATTAATTAAAAAAACAACTATCTGGCCAGGTTTAAATGGTATGGACCTTGCGAAACAGGTTTCAACTAAAAAAACTTATACCTGGAAAGGTTTAAAAACTTGGAACAAAGAAGAAGGATATAAAAAAAATAATAAAAAAAAATACAGAGTTGTTGCAATAGATTTTGGAATAAAGAAAAATATTTTGAGATATTTTTCTAATTTTGACTGTGAGGTAATAGTTGTTTCTTGCAAAGAAAGTGCTGAGAATATATTAAAACTTAAACCTCATGGAATATTTTTATCTAATGGGCCAGGTGATCCTGCTGCAACTGGTAAGTATGCAATAAATACTGTTCAAAAATTAATCAAATCAAATCTACCATTATTTGGAATTTGTTTAGGTCATCAAATTCTAGCTCTTGCATTAAAAGCCAAAACAAAAAAAATGAAATTAGGACATAGAGGTGCTAATCATCCTGTTAAAAATTTGTTATCAAAAAAAGTTGAGATCACAAGTCAAAATCATGGCTTTGAAATTATAAAAGAAAGTTTACCAAAAAACGTGGAAATAACTCACAGATCTCTTTTTGATAATTGTATTGAAGGTATAAAATTAAAAAATAAACCAATTTTTTCTGTTCAGTATCATCCGGAGTCAAATCCTGGTCCCCAAGATAGCCATTATTTATTTAATGATTTTATAAAAGAAATTAAAAAATATGCCAAAAAGAAAAGATATTAAAAAAATATTAGTGATAGGAGCGGGTCCAATAATTATTGGTCAAGCTTGTGAGTTTGATTATTCTGGAACACAAGCTTGCAAAGCTCTTAGAGATGAAGGTTATAAAGTAATACTAATTAACTCTAATCCTGCAACAATAATGACAGATCCGGGTGTTGCTGACAAAACTTACATTGAGCCGATATCAATAGAAGTGCTCGAAGAGATAATAAAAAAAGAAAGACCTCAAGCAATACTTCCAACTATGGGCGGACAAACTGCTTTAAATTTAGCAATTAAAGCAGAAAAAATTGGATTATTAAAAAAATATAAAATTGAGTTAATAGGCGCAAATTCTATTGCGATCGCAAACGCTGAAGATAGAAAGAAATTTAGAAAAAATATGTCTGACATTGGTATTGATTTACCTAAATCAGAAATATTAAATAATTTTAGTAAAGCTAGAAAAACTTTAAAAAAAATTGGCTTACCAGTAATAATCAGACCCTCCTTTACTTTGGGTGGTCTTGGTGGGGGAATAGCAAGAACTAAAAAAGACTTTTTCAAAATAGTTAAGGAAGGTATGCACGAGTCACCTCAAAACCAAGTTTTAGTTGAGGAGTGTCTTGATGGCTGGAAAGAGTTTGAAATGGAAGTTGTAAGGGACAGAAATGATAACTGTATAATTATTTGTTCAATAGAAAACGTTGACCCTATGGGAACTCATACAGGAGACTCGGTTACAATAGCACCAGCTTTAACTCTGACTGACAAAGAATACCAAGTAATGAGAAATGTATCTATTGCATGTTTAAGAAAAATTGGCGTTGAAACTGGCGGATCTAATGTTCAGTTTGCCATAAATCCTAAAAATGGAAGAATGGTAATTATTGAAATGAACCCACGGGTTTCTAGATCATCTGCTTTAGCTTCAAAAGCAACTGGTTTTCCAATTGCAAAAGTCGCTGCCAAACTTGCTGTTGGCTACACTTTGGATGAACTTAAAAATGAAATTACAAAAGTAACTCCTGCTTCATTCGAACCAACAATTGATTATGTGGTTACTAAAATACCAAGATTTACATTTGAAAAATTCTCAGACACAAAAGCTATTTTAGGCACATCTATGAGATCAGTTGGCGAGGCAATGGCAATGGGAAGAAATTTTAAAGAATCTTTTCAAAAAGCTCTTGTATCACTTGAAACTGGACTATCTGGATTAGACAATATTTTTAATTATTCAAAAAAAGAAATTCTTAAGCAACTAAAAATAAATGTTCCTAATAAATTACTTTTAATAGCAGAAGCATTTAGGAAAAAAATTCCTTTACGAAAAATATATAAATTATCTAAAGTTGATCCATGGTTCTTGAATCAAATCAAAGAACTAGTGGATGAAGAAAATAAAATTAGCAAAATAGGTTTACCTAAAACGTTTGAAGAGTTTAACAGAGTTAAATCTATAGGATTTTCTGATAAAAAATTAGCTAAAATTACAGGAATAAAAGAAAAAATTGTTAGATCTAAAAGGACAGCGTTAAAAGTATTTCCAGTATTTAAAAAAGTAGATACTTGTGCTGCTGAATTTAAGTCATTCACGCCTTATATGTATTCAACATATCAAAGAAATTTAACTTTAAAAACAGAGTGTGAAGCAAATCCTAGTAACAAGAAAAAAATTATTATTCTTGGAGGAGGACCAAATAGAATTGGTCAAGGTATTGAATTTGATTACTGCTGTTGTCAGGCAAGCTTCTCATTAAAAGAGGCAGGTTTCGAAACTATAATGGTGAATTGTAACCCTGAAACTGTTTCTACAGATTATGACACAAGTGATAGATTATATTTTGAACCTTTAATTGAAGAATATGTGTACAATATTATTTTAAAAGAAAAGTCAAAAGGAGATCTTTTAGGAATAATTGCCCAATTTGGCGGTCAAACTCCGATTAAACTTGCTAAATTTTTACATGAAAACAAATTACCTATTTTAGGAACTCAATATGCATCAGTTGATTTAGCTGAGAATAGAGATCAGTTTAGAGATTTATTAATCAAACTTAATTTAAAACAAGCTGATAGTGGAATTGCTTATAAATTTGATCAAGCAATGAAAATAGCAGAAAATATTGGTCTTCCAGTTGTTGTAAGACCTTCATATGTATTAGGCGGAAGAGCCATGGAAATTGTTCATGACAAAAGTCAACTTAAACAATTTATTACTGAAGCATTCAAAGCATCTGAGGAAAATCCCATATTAATTGATAAGTTTATTAATAATGCAATGGAAGTAGATGTTGATGCCATTTCTGATGGAAAAGATGTTTATGTTGCAGGAATCCTGCAGCATATAGAAGAAGCAGGAATACACTCTGGAGACTCGGCATGTTGCTTGCCACCCGTTTCGATCAAAAAAGGAATTTTGAAAGAACTAAAAATACAAACTAGAAAGTTAGCTCTGACATTAAAAATCAAAGGTTTTATAAATATTCAATATGCAATTAAAAAAGATGAGGTTTTTGTAATAGAAGTTAACCCAAGAGCAAGTAGAACAGTTCCTTTTGTATCAAAAGCAAATGGAATTCCATTAGCTAAAATTGCTTCAAGAATAATGGCTGGGGAAAAACTTTCAAAATACAAATTAAAATATAAAACTAATAAACGTTTTGCGGTGAAAGAAGCTGTATTTCCATTTAATAAATTTCCAGATAGCGATGTTCTTCTTGGACCTGAAATGAAATCAACTGGTGAGGTAATGGGTTTTGATGATGATTTTGGAATGGCGATAGCTAAAAGTCAAATAGCTGCTTCTAACTCTTTACCAAAAAGTGGATTAGTGTTTTTATCAGTCAAAGACACTCATAAACAAGAAATTGTAGGAATAGCTCAAAGATTATCTAAACTAGGTTTTTCCTTATCAGGAACTAAAGGTACCTCAAATGTAATTAGAGAAAATGGAATAAAATGTAAAACAATAAATAAATTAAGTTCAGGCAGTCCTCATATTGTAGATGTTCTAAACTCAAATAAAATATCTTTAGTTATTAATACTGGAGGTGGAGATAAAAAACATATGGTAAGTGATGCAAGGGCTATAAGAAGAGCAACTCTAATTAATAAAGTTACTTATTGTACCAACATGTCGACAGCATATGTCTTTTTGGAAGCTATTAAATCTCTTAAAACAAAAAAACTCAGTGTAAAATCACTTCAGGAAAAATGATGTCGATCGTATTTAAAATTGGTATTACAGAAAAAAACAACAAAGAAATAGAAAGAAAAGAAAAAATTGAAGTAGTTGCTTCTAAAGGAATTATTGGTGATAGATATTTTCATGATTTCAATGTTGATAGGAAACAAATTACTTTAATCGAAAGTGAAAATATTGATTATTATAATAAAACTTTCAATACTAATTTTAATTACTTAGACTTTAGAAGAAATATAGTTACAAAAGATATTGAATTAAATAATTTGGTAGGAAAAACTATTTTTGTTGGTGAAATTAAATTACAAGTAACTGATTTATGTAGACCTTGTAAATATTTACAAGATAGACTTAAACAAAATAATATTATTAAAGAATTTTTAAGACGAGGAGGTTTAAGATGTAAAATTCTTACATCTGGAATAATAAATATTGGGGATAAGATAATTGTGAAATCTTAGTAAATAATTAACTTATGAAAAAAAAAATATTTTTCTTTGCTGCAATTGTATTGCTTATTGAATTATCCGGCTATGGAATTGTAGCATCATTGTATAGACTTTTGGTATCAATAAATTAATCTACTTTCCAATCAGTTTTGAAAGTGACATAATTTATCAGAAGACATCTTCTTTCTTTTTTAATATCTTTTTTTTCCATACCGTGCCATGTGTTTGGTCCGCTTGAAAAAAAGTAACCATAGTTATCTTTATAAGGAAGAGTTTTAACTTTGTTTAGATTGTTATCATAAAAATCAGTGCCTAAATCTTCACTTTCATTATGTTTGTTGATGAATAATAGACATGACATTAATTTTTCTTTGATATCACAGTGAGGTTTAAGCCAAAAACCCTTTCTATCACAAATAACTTCTACTCTTACATATGCATTGGACAGATCTTTTCCTATTAGGTTTGAAATTTTTTCATAATTTTTTTTGTTTTGAAGTTCTTTTATTAAATTTGTTAATCCAGGAAAATCATTAGAATTATCTTTAGTAATAAAACACCTAAACCTTAAAGCTTTTCCTCCATCAGAAATACCTTCTCTAAACTTTCCTTCTCCTCCGTCTATTGCTCTAGTGCCATCATAATTAAGATTGTGTTCAATTGGATTTGCAATACCTGCATTAACTATTTCTTTTAACTGTTCATCTGTTAAAGGTTGATTTAATTCCCAATGCTGAAATGGTTCTTCGTATTTCTTTGATTTGTTGAGTACTGAATTTAAAAATGACATTAAGATATTTTTCTTTTAATTTCTTTTGCTATTTTATTTGTTTCATCTAAGATTTCATAGCTCCAAATTTCAACTTTTTCATCTAAATTTTTAACTATATTTAACTTACCAAACAATTCTCTAAATCTTCTAAATCTGTAATCATTTATCTTTGATGGAATTTCAGCAATATAAATAGGCTTTCCGGTTAACGCTGACTCGGAGATCATGGATGTGGAGTCACATGTAACAACAATATATTTGGCTAACGACAATCCAGACAAATAAGCTTTTTTGTCTATATCATTAATAACCAAATGGTCTTTTCCAAAGTAATTATCAGAAAGATCAATTATTTTTTTAGGCGTTCTCATTGAGGGAACGATTATTGCCTGCAGATTATTTTTTTCCAATATATTTTTAACTTTATCAAAAACTTTTTTTAAATTTTCTTCATTATAATTATAATATTTATTAGGCCCTCCAAGGATAAGTGTTAAATATTCTTTTTCCTTATTCAATCTTTTAGACAAATATTCACGATTATTAACTATTTCTTTATTAGTTAAATAATGCATCGATCCTTTTGATAAAATTACATTCTTACCAATTAATCCATCGTGTTCGGGAGCAATAATAAAATCAAAATTTTTTAAAGATACTTTGGGATCTTGAATATGGATATTGTAAACTTTTTTTTTAGAATTTTTTTTAAGACAGATTGATGGGATTACACTTTTTCTACCACAAGAAATTATAATATCAAAATCTTTTGAATCGATTGAATTAAAAGTAAAACTTGAAACTGGTGTAAATTTAGGTGGTATTAATTTCCAAAAACTATTTAGTTCAATTTTATGGTGTGTAAAATCAATACCCAAGGCTTTGGCCAAGCCTTCAGCTTGGCTTATCATGCCGTGCATTCCTTCGGTTAATAATAGACCTTTCAATTTAGTCATTAATCATTATATAGCTTTGATATGAGTGAAAATCCAACTAAACACACAAAAGTGTTAATAATTGGATCTGGTCCTGCTGGATACACTGCCGCAGTTTATGCTGCAAGGGCAATGCTAAAACCTATTTTAGTTCATGGTATGGAATCTGGTGGACAACTAACAACAACTACAGACGTTGAAAACTTTCCTGGTTTTGCTGAAGTAATTCAAGGACCTTGGCTAATGGAACAAATGAGAGACCAAGCAAAAGCAGTTGGTACAGAAATGATCGAAGATCATATCGCATCTGTAAATTTAAAATCTAAACCATTTGAAGCAGTTGGAGATGGTGGTCAAAAATATACCGCTGATTCAATTATAATTTCAACTGGGGCTCAAGCAAGATGGTTGAACATCGAATCTGAACAAAAATATAGAGGTTTTGGAGTTTCTGCATGTGCAACTTGTGATGGTTTTTTCTTTAAAGATAAAACGGTAGCTGTTGTAGGTGGAGGAAATGCAGCGGTAGAAGAAGCTATGTTTCTGACAAAATTTGCATCAAAGGTGCAATTAATTCATAGAAGAGATTCTTTAAGAGCTGAGAAAATGCTTCAAAAAAAATTAATGGAAAACAAAAAAATTGAAATTATTTGGGACACTGTTGTTGAAGAAATAATTGGTGTCAAAAATCCAAAAAATGTCACTGGTCTAAAAGTTAAAAATTTAAAAACAAATAAAACTAAAGAATTAAAAATAGATGGTCTATTTATTGCAATTGGCCATGACCCAGCCACAAAATTATTCAACAATCAATTGGAAATGGATAAAGAAGGTTATTTAATAACTAAACCAGACTCAACACAAACAAATGTTCCAGGTGTCTTTGCTGCAGGAGATGTAAAAGATAAAATATTTAGACAAGCTGTTACTGCTGCTGGCATGGGTTGTATGGCGGCTTTAGAAGCTGAGAAACATCTTTCTCAATAATAAATTAGTTCAAACTTTCACAAAACTCTTTTATTCTGCTCATAGCTTTTTCTAAGTTTTCCATAGATGTTGCGTAAGATATTCTGAAAAAACCCTCTAATCCAAAAGCAGATCCTTGAACTACTGCAACGTTGTTATTTTCTAAAAGAGATTGAGTAAAATCAGTATCATTTTCTAATTTTTTTCCATTATTATCTTTTTTCCCGATAAAATCTTTACAACTAGGAAAAACATAAAAAGCACCATCTGGTTTTAAACAACTTATACCATCTATTGCATTCAAAGAATTTACAACAAAGTCTCTTCTCTCTTGAAATGCCAATGACCTAATAGGAATAAATTCTTGGGTTCCATTTAAAGCTTCAACTGCTGCGGCTTGGCTAATTGAAGATGGGTTTGTAGTCGATTGGGATTGAATTTTTGCTATTGCTTTTATTACTTCTTTGTCTCCTGCAGCATAGCCTATTCTCCAACCAGTCATAGCATAAGATTTACTTACACCGTTCATAGTCACTACTTTATTTTTTAATTCAGGAATTTGAGCAATTGTAAAAAATTTAAATCCATCATAAGTAACATGCTCATAAATATCATCGCTTAATATATTTACATGTGGTTTTCTTCTTAATACTTGGGCTAAATTTTTAATTTCCTGTTCTGTATAACAAGCGCCTGTTGGGTTCGATGGTGAATTTAATATTATCCACTTTGTGTTATTCGTAATTGAGCTCTCTAAATCTTTTGCCGTTAATTTAAAACCTTGTTTCTCTGAACATTCTATAACTATTGGATTTGCTCCTGCTAATAATACTATGTCTGGATAAGATACCCAGTAAGGTGCTGGAATAATTACCTCATCACCCTTATTTAATGTAGCCATCATTAAATTATAAATTACATGCTTGCCGCCCGCTCCTACTGTAATCTGATCAGTTGAGTAATTTAAATTATTTTCTCTTTTAAATTTTTCTACTATTGCTTTTTTTAAAGCTGGAGTGCCATCAACTGCTGTATATTTAGTGTCACCACTCTTGATTGCTTTTATTGCGGCTTCCTTGATATTATCTGGAGTATCAAAGTCAGGCTCACCCGCTCCAAGACCAATAACATCTTTTCCTGCGGCTCTTAATTCTCTAGCTTTTTGGGTTACAGCAATGGTTGGGGATGGTTTAATTCGCTTTAAACTATCTGATATAATGCTCATTGAAATTAATATTTAATTTATTACCTTCTTTACTTTATGGAAAATACTTATCAAGACTTAATTACAGAAATTCAGAGTAGAAATCCAGAAATTTCAGGAAAACTCGAAGGCGGTAAAAAGTTTAAAATTAAATCTGACTTTAAACCAGCAGGAGATCAGCCAGAAGCAATTAAAAAATTGGTTCAAGGCGCAAGGAAAAATCAATTTAATCAGGTTTTGCTTGGAGTAACAGGATCTGGAAAAACCTTTACCATGGCTAAGGTTATTGAAGAAACAAATAGACCTGCTTTAATTTTAGCGCCAAATAAAACTCTAGCAGCTCAACTTTATGGCGAGATGAAAACATTTTTTCCAGATAATGCTGTTGAGTACTTTGTTTCTTATTATGATTATTATACTCCAGAAGCATATGTGCCCAGATCAGATACATACATTGAAAAAGAAGCATCGATTAACGAACAAATTGATAGAATGAGACACTCTGCAACAAGATCTCTTCTCGAAAGAGACGATGTTTTAATTGTTGCCAGTGTATCTTGTATTTATGGACTTGGTTCGGTTGAAGCCTATAGTAAAATGACTTTAACAATTCAAAAAGATCAAGAATATAATAGAGAGCAAATAATAAAATCTTTGGTTGCTCTTCAATATAAAAGAAATGATCAAAACTTTTTTAGAGGAACATTTAGAGCTAGAGGCGAATATTTGGAAATTTTTCCTTCGCATTTAGAGGATAGAGCTTGGAGATTAAGCTTATTTGGAGACAGGCTTGAAAAAATTGAAGAGTTTGATCCATTAACAGGCGATCAAGTAAGAGAGTTAAAACTAGTAAAAGTTTACGCAAATAGTCATTACATAACTCCTAAACCAACTATAGAACAAGCAATAATAAAAATTAGAAAAGAATTAGAAGTAACACTAAAAAAACATAAAGATGAAAATAAATTACTAGAAGCTCAAAGATTGGAAGAAAGAACTAAATTTGATTTAGAAATGATTGAGGCAACAGGTTCTTGTGCTGGAATTGAAAATTATTCAAGATTCTTATCTGGAAGAAAAGCTGGAGAACCTCCGCCTACTCTATTTGAATATTTTCCTGATAACACTTTAATTTTTGTTGATGAAAGTCATGTAACAGTTCCACAATTAAATGGAATGTTTAAAGGTGATAGATCAAGAAAAAGTACTCTAGCAGAATATGGATTTAGACTTCCATCATGCATGGATAATAGACCTTTAAAGTTTGAGGAATGGGATATGATGAGAACTCAAACAGTATTTGTATCTGCTACACCAGGAAACTGGGAGTTAGAACAAACTAAAGGTAAATTTATTGATCAAGTAATTAGGCCAACCGGGTTAATTGATCCACCTATAGAGGTTAAACCTGCAAAAAATCAAGTTGATGATCTAATGCACGAGTGTAAAAAAACAGTTGAAAAAAACTATAGAGTATTAGTTACAACTTTAACAAAAAAAATGGCTGAAGATTTAACAGAATATCTTCACGAAAATGGAATTAAAGTCAGATACTTACATTCTGACATAGACACTCTTGAAAGAATAGAAATCATGAGAGATTTAAGATTGGGTGTTTTTGATGTTCTAGTTGGAATTAACTTATTGAGGGAAGGTCTTGATATACCTGAATGTGCTTTAGTTGGAATATTAGATGCAGATAAAGAAGGTTTTTTAAGATCTGAAAGGTCACTTATTCAAACAATAGGAAGAGCTGCAAGAAATTTAGATGGAAAAGTGATTTTGTATGCTGACAAAGAAACTAAAAGTATCAAAAAAGCTATTAAGGAAACTGAAAGAAGAAGAAATATTCAATTAAAATACAATAAAAAAAATAATATTAACGCCACAACAATTATAAAAGAAATCAATGATATTTTAGAAAGTGTTTACGAAAAAGACTATGTGCAAGTTGGAACTGGAGAAAATATTGGTGGAAACATTAAAAAACACCTTAAAGTTTTAAATAAACAGATGAAAGAAGCTGCTAGCAACTTGGAATTTGAAGAAGCTGCAAAAATTAGAGATGAAATTAGAAAACTTGAAAGTTCTGAACTAGAGATTACACTTAATCCTAAAGTAAAAAAGTACAGTAAAAATAACAAAATGTACCCTAAAGGAAGATCTACTATGGGCATACCAGGAACTAGAGCTCAAAAAGGAAAAAAAAAATGGAAGCAAATAAAATAATTATCACTGGTGGATCAACAAGAATTGGGGCCGCTATTGCAAAAAAATTATCTGGCCCAAATCAAGAAATAGTAATTCATTACTACAGCTCTAAATCGAAAGCTGAAAAACTAAAAAAAGAATTATCAAAAAACAAAACAAAAGTTTATTTGGTTAAAGGCGATCTAAGTAGAGAAACAGATGTAAAAAAAATAATAAAATTTGCCAAATCTAAATTAAAATATTTTGATTGTTTAATTAATAACGCATCAATATTTGAAAATGATAAACTTGAAAATTTCACCATCAATAGTTGGGGACGTCACTTAAGAACTAATTTAAGGGCTCCTGCTCTTTTATCAAAAGAATTTGCAAAAAATATCAGAGGCAAAAATAACAATATAATTAATATTATTGACCAAAGAGTTTTTAAGCTAACTCCATATTTCTTCTCTTATACAATAAGTAAAACAGGACTTTATACTTTAACAAAAACTAGTGCTATGAGCCTAGCTCCCAATATAAGAGTAAATGGTATTGCTCCTGGACCTACTTTAAAAAATAAAAGACAAACCGGAAAACACTTTAGAAAACAATATTTGGCCACCCCTTTAAAAAGGCAAGTAGACGTATCACAAATTTGTAATGCTGTTGACTTTTTTATTAAAAACAAGTCTATTACTGGTCAAGTCATAGCAGTTGATGGTGGTCAAAGTTTAAATTGGCAAACGCCTGATATAATGGGTTTAAAAGGATGAAAAAAAATAACCTTAAAGTAATTAAAATAAATAAATCTAAAACTCTTTTTAATTATGAGAAAAAAGTTTTAATTAAGGACTTAATATTAGATCTTAAACTGGGTTATTACGATTTTGAAAAAGAAAAGCCGCAAAAAGTAAAATTTTCTTTACAAGTTGATTACGTAGACAAAAAACCGTCTAACGATAAAGATCTAAAATCAATAGTAAACTACGCAAGAATAGTAAAACTAATTAAAAAATTAGTTAAAAATAAACATTATAACTTTCTTGAAACATTGGCTGAAGATGTTTTTGATGAGCTATTTAAAGACAAAAGAATTGATAAAATAACTCTTCAAATTGAAAAACTAGAAATTATGAAAGACTGTTTATCAGTTGGAATACAAATTTCTAAAAAAAGAAGCCATGATAAGCTCTGATATTGGTAAAAAAGTAATTATAAAAGAACTTTCTTTAATTCCTAAGCTTCCTGGAATTTATAGAATGCTAAATTCCAAAAATGAAATTCTTTACGTAGGCAAAGCAAAAAATCTTCCAAATAGATTAAAAAGCTATGTATCTGAAAAAAACCACATAATAAGAACTGAAAGAATGTTATCTCAAACAAAAAAGATCGAGATAACAACTACCTCAAATGAAAGTGAAGCTCTTCTTTTAGAAGCAAATTTAATTAAAAAATATAAACCTAAATTTAATATTCTTTTAAGAGATGATAAATCTTTTCCTTTTATTTTTATTGGAAATAATGAGAAATGGCCTCAAATTAAAAAACACAGAGGGAAAAAAACTAAAGAAGGTTTTTTCTTTGGTCCCTTTGCATCGGCTGGTTCAGCTAACTGGACTATAAAGATGATTCAAAAAATTTTTCATCTTAGAGTATGTGACGATACTGTATTTAAAAATCGAAAAAGACCATGCATTTTATATCAAATTAAAAGATGTTCTGGATCATGCGTTGGATACATAAATAATGATGAGTATAAACAAACTGTAGACAATGCAATTGAGTTTGTTTCTGGAAGATCTAGAAAAATACAAAAAAATTTTTCAAAACAAATGGAAAAAGCTAGTGAAGAATTAGATTTTGAAAAAGCCACTATTTTAAGAGATAGAATTAAGTCATTAAATATAATTCAATCTTCACAAAGAATTAATGAAGCAAATTTGGTAGAAGCAGATGTTATCGCTGGATATAAAGAGTCTGGCAAAACTTGTATTCAAATATTTTTTTATAGATCAAAACAAAATTGGGGAAATCAAGCTTTCTTTCCAAAACATGATCCAGATGAAAATTTAAAAGAGGTATTGAAATCTTTTATTGTTCAATTTTATGAAAACAAAAGTATACCAAAATCAATTATATTAAATGAAGAAATAAATGAAAAAGATTTAATTGAAAAAACTTTTTCAAAAAAAGAAAATAAAGAAATAAACATCTCTGTTGCAAAAAAAGGTTCTAAACTAAAAGTAGTTAATCAGGCAATTAAAAATGCAAAAGACAGTTTAAATAGAAAGCTATACGAAAGTCAGAATAATAAAGATTTATTTGATAAAATTGCAAAGAAATTTAATTTAGAAACTAATATTAGTTTAATTGAGGTATATGACAACAGTCATATTCAAGGAACATATAGTGTTGGTGCATTAATTGCTTTTGGTGAAGAGGGGTTTATTAAAAAAAGATATAGAAAATTTAATATTAAAATAGAAAAGAATGAACAGGACGATTATGGAATGATGAAGGAAGTATTGAATAGAAGATTTAAAAGAGCCGTTGAAGAAAAAGAAAATTATTTAAGTTTTCCTGATCTTGTTTTAATTGATGGTGGTAAAGGACAATATTCAACAGCTCGAGAGGCAATGAATGAGTTAGGTCTTCATGAAATTCCAATTGTAGCAATAGCAAAAGGGAAGTTTAGAAACAGTGGTAATGAAAGCTTTTTTTATAATGGAAAAGAATTTAAATTTTTAAAAAATGATCCCGCTCTTTTCTTTCTTCAGAGATTAAGAGATGAATCTCATAGATTTGCAATAAGTGCGCACAGATCAAAAAGAAAGAGGGCTATTAGCAAGTCTCTTTTAGATCAAATAGAAGGTATCGGATCTATGCGAAAAAGAGCATTATTGAACCATTTTGGCTCAGCTAGAGCAGTAGAATCTGCAAGTTTAGATGAGATCAAAACAGTTGAAGGAGTTGAAGAAAAAGTTGCAAAAAAAATATATAATTTTTTCCACGAATGAAAATTAAAGTTCCAAATTATCTAACAATAGGAAGAATTATGATTGTTCCTGTATTTGTTATTGCTTTTTATCTCCCTGGATTTTATGGAGATGTAATTCCTTTTACATTATTTGTAATAGCATCCTTTACTGATTTTTTAGATGGATTATTGGCAAGAATATATAAGGAAGAATCTAGGCTTGGAGAATTGCTAGATCCTATAGCAGATAAAATTATTGTCGCTACTGCTTTAATTCTTTTGGTAATGGATGGAACAATCAAGAATTATGAAGTAATTGCCGCAATAATTATTCTAACTAGAGAAATTTTAATTTCAGGCTTAAGAGAGTTTTTAGCTAAAGGACAAATTAATCTCCCTGTGTCAAATTTAGCAAAGACTAAAACTTTTTTGCAAATGTTTGCAATTTCGGCACTGCTTACCGGTGAAACGGGAAATAAAATAATTAATTTTCAATATTACAACGCACAAACAATAGGTATTATTTTATTATGGCTTTCAGCATTTCTTACTCTTTACACTGCCTATGAATATCTAAGAAAAGGTATAGATCATGCTATATCTGAAGATGAAAAAAATTAGGCTGCTTTCTTTTTTCTAACTAATTTTTCATAACTTGCAGATAAGTCTAAAATAAGATTACAAACCTTATAGGTATGTTCGGCTATTTTTGAAATAGGAGTAACTTCGGCAGCTGTACCTGTTAAAAAACATCCAACAAAACTAGAAAGTTCATTTGGTGAAATTTTTCTTTCATTTATTTTAATATTTTTAGATTTTGCTATTTCAATTACCGTTCTTCTAGTTATACCATCTAAAAAGCAATCAGGAGTTGGAGTATGTAATTCTCCATTTTTATCTTTAAAAAATATATTTGCTCCAGTTGCCTCAGCAACATTTCCTTCGTGATCAAGCATTAATGAGTCGGTATACCCTTGTTTTTCAGCTTCGTGTTTTGAAAGTGTGCAGATCATATATAATCCTGAAGCTTTAGTGTCCCAAGGAATTGTATTGGGCGCTGGTCTCCGCCATTTAGAAATATTTAATTTAATTCCTTCTGTTTTCAATTTTGGATCAAAATATGTTCCCCATTCCCAACTTGCTATTGCTAAATGTATTTTGGTTTGTTGTGCTGAAACTGCCATCATTTCACTTCCTCTCCATACAACAGGTCTCACATAACCATTTTTAACATTTTGAGCTGATACGGTTTTTTTAATAGCATTATTAACTTCATCTTTTGAATAAGGAATTATAATATCCATTCTTTTTGCAGAGTGAAAAAGTCTTTCTGTGTGCTCTTCTAATTTAAAAATTTCACCATCATAAACTCTAAGACCCTCAAATACACAGCTTGCATAGTGCAATCCATGACTTAAGACATGCAACTTAACATCCTGCCAATCAACAAGTTCGTTGTTGTACCAGATTTTACCGTCTCTTTTATCGTAAGACATCATAAAAAATTAAAAAAATATCTTTCTATATATATTATGTCAATATAACTTACCAATATAAATAATTATGAAAGAACTTCTTTATCTTAAAGATGAGCAAATCAAAGAGTTTATTGAGAAGCTATTTTTAAGCTATAGAGACACCTTTTCAGACTCTAAAACAATTTTAAATAAATATTCATTAGGAATAGCACATAACAAAGTCCTTCATATTTTATCTACTTATAAAGGCATAACTATTAGGGAGCTATTAAATAAACTTAAAATAACAAAACAAAGTTTGAATAGGATACTAAGAGATTTAATAAAAATTGACATAGTCACTTTTAAAAAGGATTCAAAAGATACAAGAGTAAAACATGTTTATTTAAATGAAAAAGGTGAAAAAATTTTTTATGAAATTTTTTCTAAACAAAAAAAAAGAATATATAATGCCTTATTGAACTCTTCTGCAAAAGAAGTTGTAGATTTCAATAGGGTTTTGAACAAATTAATTAATTCAGATGAAAGAATTTGAAGCACATGTGCTAGTTGTTGATGATGACAATGGCATTAGAGAATTGGTAAAAGAATATCTCGATCAAAATAATTTTATTACATCTACCGCTATTGATGCAGAAGATGCGGCTCAAAAAACAAAACAAATTAAATTTGATTTAATTATTTTAGATATAATGATGTCTGGAAAATCAGGCTTGGAGTTTTTAAAAGAAAATAAACAGATATTAGACACTCCAATTATTTTGTTAACTGCAAAAGGTGAGGCAACAGATAGAATAGAAGGCCTTGAGACAGGTGCGGATGATTATTTACCGAAACCTTTTGAGCCTAAAGAATTAATTTTAAGAATTAGAAATATCTTAAATAAGACAAATGCTATTAAAGACAGAAGAGAGATAGAATTTGGAAGTGTAAGAATTAATTTAAATAAAATGCTGATTTATAAAAATAATAAACAAATTAAAATTAATAATACGGAAAAAAAAATATTTGAAAAAATGCTTAATTCACCAGGTAAAGTATTTTCAAGAGAGAGCATTGGAAAGTTAATTAAAATTGACAAAGAAAGATCTGTTGACGTAATTATAACAAGATTAAGAAAAAAAATTGAAGATACTCCAAAAAATCCAAAATATTTGCAAACTATAAGAGGTGAAGGTTATGTTTTATGGATTGAGTAAATTTCTTAAACAATTACTACCTAAGCAGCTATTTTATAGAAGTCTTTTAATTGTAGCTTTGCCAATTATAATTTTGCAAATAACTATATCGATAGTATTTTTTGATAGCTTATGGATCAAGACTAATATTGGAATGACGAAAGCCTTAGTTGGTGAAATTAAAACTTTCATTGACACTTACAATAGAGAAGATGCAGATAAAAATTTCATTGAAAATACCTTTGAAGAATATTTAGAAATTGATGTTGTATATTTTCAAAATAAAGAGTTTTCTGACTCAATGAATGAAAAATGGTATAGTCCAATCGATCGATCACTTAGACGTGAATTAAAATCTAAAAATATTAACTACTGGTTTGATGCTTCAAAATTTAAGAACACAGTTAATTTAAAAATTCAGAGTCAAAATGGTTATTTTGAATTTTTTATTCCAAGAGAAAGATTAACAAGCACTTCAGTCAGGATTTTTGCATTGTGGATCACTTTGCCCGCTGTACTTATTGTTGCGATAGCAATTATATTTTTAAAAAATCAAACTAGACCTATAAAGAAATTAGCAGAAGCTTCAAAAAGATTTGGAAGAGGTGAAATTATAGAAGAATTCGTCCCTTCAGGTGCCTCTGAAATCAGACAGGCAGGTTATGAATTTGAAAAAATGAGAAAAAGAATTTTAAGACACTTAAATCAAAGATCTGAAATGCTTTCTGGTATAAGTCATGATTTAAGAACACCATTAACAAGAATGAAGCTTCAATTAGCATTAATAAAAGACAAAAACCTTATTAATAGATTTTCAAGTGATATCGATGAAATGGAAAAAATGTTAAATGAGTATCTTCAATTTTCAAGTGAAAGCAATAAAGAACAAACAGAAGAATTTGAGTTAAATGAATTAATACATAACACAATAGCAAAATTTAATAATAATTTAATAAAATTTAACAGAGGAGAAAAATTTTTTTTTCAAGGAAGAAAGTTATCAATCCAAAGATGTTTGAATAATTTAATTGAAAATTCTACAAAATTTGCCAATAAAATTGAAATAAATTTTCAGAAACTAAAAAGTAATATTATTATTTATATTGAGGATGATGGACCAGGAATACCTATACAAGAGAGAGAAAATGTATTCAAACCTTTTTATAAAATAGATAAAAGTAGGTCACAAAAAAGCTCAAGTGTAGGCTTGGGCCTTTCAATTTCATCGGATATTATTAGATCTCATGGAGGAAAAATTGAGTTTGGTGACTCAAAGTTTGGGGGGTTAAAAATTCTTATTTCTCTCCCTTTTTAGTTTTTTTTCTTTTATTGCCTTTTTCAATTTTTGCTAATTTTTTTTCTAAATTTTCAATTCTTTGAATTAATACCTCAGTTTCTTCACTCCCAGTAAGTTTCAATTTATAAATTAACTCGTCTCTTTTAGATTTTAAAATTGAAATAAATTCATTTGATAAATCTTTATAATTATATAGTCCTTGCTCAATTAGTTTAGATATTTGATTAAAAATTGATTTTGATTTTGACATAGCTAATTTAATTTTTATAGTTTAGTTTATAGTATTTTTTACTAATGTTTATCAATAATTTTGATCCTGTAGCTTTCAATATTTTTAGCCTAGAAATAAGATGGTATTCATTATCATATATTTTTGGAATTATTTTTGGATGGTTGTATTGTAAAAAAAGATTAATAAAAAATAATTCATTTCAAGAATTATTTGATGATTACATTTTTTACTTAATTCTAGGTATTATTTTAGGTGGAAGACTAGGATATGTTGTAATTTATAACCTGAACCATTATTTTAATAATCCATTAGAGATTTTAATGATCTGGCAAGGTGGCATGTCTTTTCATGGTGCGGCGATAGGAATAATTTTAGCAACGTATATTTTTTCAATGAAAAAAAAAATAAGTACTTTTTACTTTTTGGATCTTGTTACTTTATCTGCGCCTATTGGAATTTTTTTTGGAAGAATAGCTAATTTTATAAATTCTGAACTTTACGGAAGAGAGTCAGATGTGTTTTGGTCTGTAAAATTTTTATTTGTTGATAATTTAAATCGTCATCCTTCTCAAATCTATGAAGCTATTTTTGAAGGATTAATTTTATTTATAATATTAAATTTCTTAATTTCGAGAGATGGTAAAAAAGATGGATATGTATCCGCTTTTTTTTTAATTTTTTATTCAATTTTTAGATTTCTTATTGAATTTACTAGAGAACCAGATGCGCATATTGGTTTAATGCTATTTAATTTATCAATGGGTCAATTAATAAGTATTATTTTTTTACTTTTGGGAATATTCATTTGGAAATCTAAAAAAAATGTTTAATAAAAAAAATATTAAAATTCCATTAGATAAATTTATAAATAAAGCACTTTATCATCCAAAAAAGGGCTACTACATGCAAAAGCTTCCATTTGGACAATATGGAGATTTTGTTACAGCGCCCACTATATCTAAAATTTTTTCTGAGATGGTTTTTTTATGGTTAATTTCTTATTGGGAAAAATTTTATAAAGATAGAAAAATTAATATTGTAGAACTTGGGGCTGGAAATGGAGAAATGATATCTCAAATAATAAGTTCAGCTAGGAATTTTAAAAAATTTTATAATAAATGTGATTTTATAATTTTTGAAAAAAGCAATAAATTAATTAAATTACAAAAAGAAAAACTTAAAAATGAAAATGTAAAGTGGTTAAAAAATTTAGATAAGTTACAAAATAAACCAACAATATTTTTTGGAAACGAATTTTTAGATGCGCTACCAATCAAACAATTTATAAATTTTAAAGGCAATTGGTACGAAAGATATGTTCAAAAACATAAAGGTGTTTTTAATTTTACTAAAGTTAAATGTAATATGGAAAGAGTTGAAAACAAAATAAAATTAAAATTATCAAAAAATCAAAATTTTTTAGAAATATCTTTTGAGGAAATTAAAATAATAAAAAAATTAAATAATATAATAAAAAAAAATAATGGATGTATTCTCTTTATTGATTATGCACACTCAAATCAAAAAATGTTTGATACTCTCCAAGCTGTTAAAGAACATAAAAAAGTTAATATTTTAAATGATATTGGCAATACAGACTTGAGTCATATGGTCAACTTAACTTTTTTGAAAAAAATTATAAAAAATTTAAATCTAAAAATTAAATTTACAACTCAAAGAAAATTTTTATTAAATTTAGGAATTATGAAAAGAGCTGAAATATTAGCAAACAGAGTAAGTTTTTTGGAAAAAGCAAATATATTTTATAGAATTAATCGTTTAATAGATAAGAAACAAATGGGTGAACTATTTAAAGTAATACTTTTGCACAAAAAAAATAAACAATTTAATTTAGGTTTTGAATGATAAAATCAAAATTACTTAAAAAAACTAATTTGGTTAATCATGGTTTTTTTAATAAAAGAAATGGTTTTTCAAAAGATATATACAAGAGTTTAAATTGCGGAAAAGGTTCCTATGACAACAAAGAAAATATTGAAAAAAATCTTAACTATGTAAAGAGAAAAATACTATCAAAAAAAAGTAATATTGTTCTGTTATATCAAATTCATAGTTCCAAATTTTTTTATTTAAAAAAAACTCCAAAAAAAAAGTTAATCGGTGATGGTTTTATTACAAATGTTAAAAATCTACCATTAGGTATTCTTACAGCTGATTGTACGCCAATATTAATTTTGGATACAAAAAAAAAAATAATTGCAGCCGTTCACGCAGGATGGAAAGGTGCATATAATAATATTGTTATAAAAGTATTAAAAAAATTAACTAGCCTTGGTTCAAAAAAAAAAAATATCATTGCTGTGATTGGCCCATGTATAGCTCAACATAATTACGAGGTTGGAAGAGAATTTAGAAATAAATTCATTAGTAAAAACAAGAATAATCTAATTTTTTTTAATTTTAAAAAAAGAAAGATTTTCTTTGATTTATCAAAATATATTTATAATCAATTATTTAGTTTTGGAATTTTAAAGATTGATGTTATAAACAAAGATACCTTTGATACAAAAAATAATTTTTTTAGTGCAAGAAGATCTTTAAAAAGAAATGAAGCCGATTATGGTAGAAATATATCGGTAATTATGCTTAAATAGGATATTAATGAAAATAATTACGGGTAATTCAAACAAAAACCTAAGTTTGAGAATATCTAAATATTTAAAAAATAGACTTGTTCGTTCTAGTATAAAAAAATTCTCAGATGGTGAAATTTACGTTGAAATTAACGAGAATATTAGAGGTAATAGTATTTTTGTAATTCAATCAGTATCATCACCCGCAAATGACAATTTAATGGAATTACTACTTTCTATAGATGCCTTGAAAAGATCTTCTGCAAAGAATATCACAGCTGTTATCCCTTATTTTGGATATGCTAGACAAGATAGAAAGGTTGTTCCTAGAACATCTATTTCTGCTAAATTAGTATCAAATCTAATTACAAAAGCAGGGGCGGATAGAGTTGTTACAATAGATTTACATGCAGGACAAATACAAGGATTTTTTGATATACCAGTAGACAATCTCTTTGCTACACCAATCTTTGCAAGACATATTAAAAGTAAAATTAAAAATAAAAATTTAATTTGTGTTGCTCCAGATGTTGGTGGAACTGAAAGAGCAAGAGCCTTAGGTAAATTTCTTAACGTTGGATTAGCAATAATTGATAAGAGAAGGCCTGCTCCAGGAAAATCACAAGTAATGAATGTAGTAGGAAATGTTAAAGGTAAAACATGTATTATAGTTGATGATATAATTGACTCGGGTGGTACAATCGTAAATGCTTCTAATGCTTTGATAGAAAGAGACGCAAAAGAAGTCCACGTTTATGTAACTCATGGAGTGCTTAGTGGAAAGGCTGTTGAAAAAATTAAAAATTCTAAAATAAAGAAATTAATTATCACAGATACCATTGATAACACTGATAGAGTAAAAGGAGCAAAAAATATTGAAATTTTAACAATTTCACATCTAGTTGGAGAAGCCATAAAAAGAATTTCAAACTCTACGTCTGTATCTGATTTATTTAGGTAATTTTCTTCTTGTAAAATTATATCTACTGAGCTAAAAGCTACCATTTTTATGAGTAATTTAGAAGCAAATCTAAGATCCGATATTACAAAAGGAAATAACAATCTTCTTCGAAAGCAAGGAATGGTTCCTGGTATAGTATACGGCGGTAAAGAGAAAAATGAACTTATCAGTATTTCAAAAAAACATCTAAAGCTACTATTAGATCAAGAAAATTTTTTATCTAACGTTTTAAAAATCAAAGTTAATGGAAAAGAAATAAATGTTCTTCCTAGAGAAGTATCCTATGATGTAGTTTCTGATGAACCAATTCATATAGATTTTTTAAGAATGGTTGAAGGAAGAAAAATTGTATTAGAAATTCCAGTTAGATTTATTAACAACGAAAAGTCTCCAGGTTTAAAAAGAGGTGGAGTTTTAAATATAGTGAGAAGAAAAGTTGAACTAAAATGTCCAACTGAAGGTATACCTAAAGAATTAGTTTTTGATTTAGATGGTTTAGATATTGGGGCAAGTGTAAAAATTTCTGCAATTAAGCTTCCAGAAAATGTTCTTCCAACAATTACAGGAAGAGATTTCGTAATTGCTACTGTTGCCGCTCCAACAGTTGTTAAAGAGCCTGAAAAACCAGCTGAGGAAACAGCTGAAGGTGCTGAAGGTGCTGAAGGTGAAGCTCCAAAAGAAGGTGAGCAACCAGCTGCAGCAGATGATGCAATAAAACCAGAGACTGATAAAGATAAAAAAGATAAAAAAGAAGCTGCTCCAGAGAAAAAATAATTTGTTTTATAATCCCAAAAATAACCTTTAAAAAATGATCTTATTTGTAGGTCTAGGCAACCCAACACCTGATAGTCAAAACAATAGACACAATATTGGGTTTAAAATTATAGATGCAATTAATAAAAAATTTAGTTTATCAAAACAAAAACCTAAATTTAAAGGTTTGCTTACAATGGGAAATATTGGTGATGAAAAAGTATATGCAATTAAGCCTTTAACATTTATGAATAATTCAGGTACTTGCATAAGAGAGCTTATAGAATATTTCAAAATCGATTCTTCAGATATAATTGTTTTCCATGATGACCTTGATATCGAATTTGGAAAAATTAAAGCTAAATTTGGAGGATCAGACGCAGGTCATAATGGCATCGCATCATTGGATAAATTCATAGGAAAAGATTATTCAAGAGTAAGAATAGGAGTTGGAAAACCTGATAAAATTAAAGTAAATGATTTTGTTTTAGGAGACTTCAATGAGGAGGAGCAAATTATGCTTAATGAAATTTCAAAAAAAATAATTTCATCATTAAGTATATTGATAGAAAAAAAACTCAATTTATTTTCAAGTAACGTAAATAATTAAGCATGGGTTTTAAGTGTGGAATAGTCGGTCTGCCAAATGTAGGTAAATCTACTTTATTTAATGCTTTAACTAATTCTAGCAAAGCTCAGGCTGCAAACTTCCCTTTTTGCACTATTGATCCTAATTTAGGTATAGTTCTTGTTGTTGATGAAAGACTAGATATTTTATCAAATATTTCAAGTTCAAAAAAAAAAATTTATACTACTATTTCATTTGTCGATATTGCAGGTTTGGTTAAAGGAGCTTCTAAAGGAGAAGGTCTTGGTAATAAGTTTTTATCTCATATAAGAGAGGTTGACGCAATTATTCACATGATTAGATGTTTCGACTCTAATGATATTCAAAATGTAAATCCTGACGTTAATCCAGTTAGAGATCTTGAAATTATTCAAACCGAAATGAAGTTAGCCGATCTTGAGTCGATACAAAAAAGATTAGACAAAAAAAATAAAAAAAAATTTTCTAATGAACAAATTGAAATATTAGAAACTGCGTTAGATTTTATAAATAATGATAAAAATATTGATGAAATTCACAATCTTTATGAAAAAAAAGAGATAGAAATGAGTGGCTTATTATCTCTAAAACCAAATCTATATGTTTGTAATGTGAATGAGGCAAGTGTTACAAAGGGTAATATTTACACTAATAATTTTATTCAAAAATTTGGAGAAAAAAATACAATTATAATTTCAGCAGAAATCGAGAATCAACTTAACTCATTGAATAATGAAGAAAAAATCAATTATATGAATATGCTAGGAATAAAAGAAGCGGGTATAAAACTTCTTACAAAAAAAGGTTATAATTTACTTAAACTTGAAACTTTTTTTACATCAGGACCAGAAGAGTCAAGGGCTTGGATAATAAACAAAAATTGTTTAGCGCCAAAAGCTGCTGGAAAAATTCATACTGATTTTGAAAAAGGTTTTATAAAAGTTGAAACAGTTTCTTATAGTGACTTTGTTAACAATAAAGGTTGGATAAATTCAAAAAATAGTGGCAAAATGAGATTGGAAGGAAAAGAATATATAGTAAAAGATGGTGATGTTTTAAACTTTCGTTTCAATACGTAGCCAGATTTTTTTCATACTAAAGTAAACTAATACAGTTATTATAAACAAATAAATTATAGATCTAAAACCAAGTTTATGTCTAGCTTCTAAATGAGGTTCTGCAGCCCAAGCTAAAAAAGCAACAACATCTTTTGCCATTTGCTCTTCACTAGCATTGGTGCCATCAACATACTCTACATCTCCTGTAAATAAAGGTTTTGCCATTTTAATCTTATTACCTGGCATATATTTATTGTAGTATACACCGTCATCTAGAGTAATTTCTGATGGTGGATCTTCATAACCCATCAATACTGAGAAAATATAATCTGCCCCGCCCTGTCTTGCTTTAACTAAAACAGACATATCTGGCGGATATGCTCCACCATTAGCGGATGTAGCTGCTTGCTCATTAGCATAAGGCCCAACAAATTTATCAGAAAGTCTTGCCGGTCTTGTGAACATTTCTCCTTCGCTATTTGGTCCATCGGTAACTTCAAATTGAGAAGCTATTATTTTTGCTTGTTGATCTGAAAACTCTGGTCCACCTGGTTGTGATAAATTTCTATAGCTTAAATATTTAACTGAATGGCAAGCTGAACATACTTCTGTATAAACTTGGTATCCTCTTTGTAATTGTGCTCTATCAAATTTACCAAAAAAACCTTTAAAACTCCAACTTGGTTCCAATAATTTATGAGATTGTTCTGCTGCAATAGAATTAAAGCCATAAATTAAAAATATTGTAAAAAAGAGAATAGATTTGAAAAGATTTTTCATTAAATTTCTTTCTTTTCTTTGAGAATAGATTCATTTGTTGAACTGCCACCAAGAACAGGTTCTGTTAAGCTCAATGGAACATCTAAAGTTTTTTCTTTTGAGCCTAAAACAGGAAGAATAACTAAAAAATGTAAAAAATAATAAGCTGTAGCTACTCTTGCCACAAGCAAATAAAGGCCCTCTGCTGGCATTGCTCCAACGTAGCCTAAAATTAAAACATCTGCGACCAAGAACCAGTAAAATTGTTTATATAAAGGCCTAAATATTGCAGATCTTACCTTTGACGTATCTAGCCATGGCAATATTACTAAAACAAAAATTGAACCAAACATTGCAATAACTCCAAAAAGCTTATCAGGAATTGAGCGTAGTATTGCATAAAAGGGCAATAAGTACCACTCGGGAACTATATGATTGGGAGTAACCATTGGGTTAGCTTCAATGTAATTATCTGGATGTCCTAACAAATTAGGAGAATAGAATACAAAGAATGCAAATATTATTAAAAAAATTAATAATGCATATAAATCTTTAATTACTATATATGGATGAAAAGGAACTTTATCTTTTGATGGATGTTTAAGATCTATCCCTATTGGATTATTATTTCCCGGAATATGTAAAGCCCAAATATGTAAAATTACCAAACCTAAAATTAAAAATGGAAAAAGATAATGTAATGCATAAAATCTTGTTAAAGTTGGACTGCCTACTGCAAACCCTCCCCATAACCAGTTGGTAATACTATCTCCAATAAAAGGAACGGCACTAAATAAATTTGTAATTACAGTTGCTGCCCAAAAACTCATTTGACCCCAAGGCAGCACATAGCCCATAAAAGCTGTCATCATCATTAAAAAATATATTATCATTCCTATTACCCATATAAGTTCCCTTGGAGATTTGTGAGATCCATAATATAAGGATCTAAATATATGAATATAAACAGCTAAGAAAAACATAGAAGAGCCGTTTGCATGAAAATATCTTATTAACCATCCATAATTTACATCTCTCATTATGTGTTCAACACTTTCAAATGCTAGGCCAGAAGTGGCAACATAATGCATGGCCAATATGATTCCAGTAATAATTTGGACCATCAAACAAAATGTCAAGATTGCTCCGAACGTCCACCAGTAATTTAAATTCTTTGGTGTTGGATATTCGGTTAAATGATTTCTAAGTGTTAATAGAGGCAAACGGTCGTTAAACCACTTTCCTAACTTTGAATCAGGTTGATAATCGTGATCACTCATTTTTACCCTATCTTAATTGTTTTGCTATCAACAAATACGTATTTTGGAACTTCTAGATTTGTTGGGGCAGGACCTTTTCTTATTCTTCCTGAAGTATCATAATGAGATCCATGGCAAGGACAAAACCATCCACCATATTCTCCTTTATCGCCCAATGGAACACAGCCTAAGTGAGTGCAGACGCCTAACATAACTAGCCATTCTGGATTTTTTGCTCTATCTTCGTCTTTCTCGGGATGTTTTAAATCCTTTAGATCAACTTTTTTTGCTTTTGCTATTTCCTCTTCTGTTCTTCTTCTAATAAAAACAGGTTTACCTCTCCACAAAACTGTTATTGATTGTCCTCTTTCAACTCCGCTAATATCCACTTCTGTGCTTGCGAGCGCCTTTACTGAAGCATCTGGATTCATTTGATCAATTAAAGGCCAAACAGCGGCACCAACACCCACTGCTCCAGCAGCTGTAGTTGCTGTTACGATAAAATCTCTTCTATTTGGCTTTTTTTTATCAGATTCGGACATCTTTATTATTTTAAATCTCCTTTAATATATGATTTCATATAAGAAAAGAGATATTTTTCTATAGCAACAATGACACAGAAGAAAAGTTTTTCGGGCCCAAAAATAGCCCTTTATCAACCTGATATTCCACAGAATACTGCTGCTATTGTAAGAACATGTTCCTGTCTAGGTGTTCAACTTGAAATAATCGAACCGTGTGGATTTTTTTTATCAGATCCAAGATTTAAAAGAGTAGTAATGGATTATATGGATTTATCCTCAATCAAATTTTATAAAAGCTATGAAGAATTTGTAGAATTAAAGAAGAAAGAAAGAATAATATTGGCCACAACAAAAGCAAAAAAAATTTATACAAATTTTATTTTTAAAAAAAATGATACTTTACTATTTGGAAGAGAAAGTTCTGGAGTTCCTGAAAGTTTACATAAAAGTATTAAATTTAAAATTAAAATACCAATGGTTGAAAATAAAAGATCTTTGAATCTTGCAACATCTGTGGCTATAATCATTTCTGAAAGTTTAAGACAAACTTTATAATACAATGAAAACAAATTTGAAAAAAGAATTGACAAAGCAATGGTTTAAAAATCTTCAGGAAATTATTTGCAGTAATGTTGAAGAATTAGAAAAAAATAAAATTTTTTTTAAAGCAAAAAAATGGAGTCGAAATACAAACAAAAACGATGGTGGTGGAGAGTTTAGATTATTAGAAAATGGTAAAATATTTGATAAGGTTGGAGTAAATTTTTCTGAGGTTTATGGAAAATTTTCAAATGATCTTAAAGGTAAAATACCTGGAACAGAAAAGAACAGTAATTTTTGGGCATCTGGAATATCAATTGTAATGCATATGAAAAATCCTTTTGTACCAGCAATGCATTTTAACACTAGATATATTTATACATCTCATGGTTGGTTTGGTGGCGGTATCGATGTAACTCCATGTTTTAAAGATGAAAAATTAAGGAGATGGTTTCATAAAAGTCTTAATAAAATGTGTGATAGACATAATAAAAAATATTATAAAAATTATAGCCAGTGGTGTGATAAATATTTTTATTTACCACACCGAAGAGAGACAAGAGGTATAGGCGGAATATTTTTTGATTACAAAAAAGATAATTGGGAAAAAAATTTTCATTTTGTTAAAGATGTAGGGTTAGAATTTATGAAAATATTCAATGAAATAATTGAAACAAAAAATAGAATTAAATGGTCAAAAAGCGAAAAGGAAATTCAATACCTAAAAAGAGGCAGATATGTTGAATTTAATCTTCTATATGATAGAGGAACAAAATTCGGTTTACAAACAGGTGGTAATATAGATGCAATTTTAATGTCGCTGCCACCATTGGCGAAATGGAAATAGATGGAAAAAGAACCAATTACAATTCAAGGTCTTGAAAAATTAAAAAAAGAATTAAAATTTTTAAAAGAGGAAAAAAGACCAAAAATAGTTAGTGAAATTTCTGAAGCAAGATCTCATGGAGACCTAAAAGAGAATGCCGAATATCATGCGGCAAAAGAACAGCAGTCACATAATGAGGGAAGAATTCAAGAAATTGAAAATAGTATCGCTGCTGCAAATTTAATTGATGTTACAAAACTTAACAATGATGGCAAAGTCATATTTGGTTCTACGGTATCTTTGCAAAATTTAGATACTAATGAAAAAATCGAGTATAAAATCGTAGGAAAGGATGAAGCTGATCTCAATAAAAAATTAATTTTTTTTAAATCTCCAATTGGAAAAGGATTGATTGGAAAAAATAAAGGTGATTTAGTTAAAATAAATACACCAAATGGAGTTAAAAATTTTGAGATTTCAGACGTCAAATACGTTTAGACTTTACTATATCTTCAATTTGATCATTAGAAATTTTAAAATTATTATTTAACCACTGATCTTCTATTTCTTTAAGTATTGATCCGAGCAACTTACCTTCTTTTAAATCAAATTTTTCTATTAAATTCTTTGCTTTTACAGGCATTATCGGAATTTGAAATTCAACAAAATATTTTTTGAGATCCACAAAATATTCTTTATATTTTTTGGTGGTTAAAATTTTGTAATCTAAAATATCAATTAGATTTTCTTTGCCGCACTTTAATAAAAATATTGATAAATTTTTTTTAGAAAAAAAATCTTTTATTGGTTCTTCAGAAAATATAGAATTTAAAAAAGTAATTTTATCCTTATCTTTATTTGATAAATTATATTTATAGATAAAATAATCACAGTCTTCGGTCTTATCAATTAAAAGTAAAGACAAAATAAAAGCAAAATTTTTTTTTTTCAAAATATCATTGCTTAAATTATCTAATTTATTTATTTTATTTATATGTTTTAATTCTGGAAAAATTAATAAAAATAGTTCTTTAGAAGTTTTATCAGAATTAATTTTATTAAAACTTTCTATAGAAATTATCTTTTTAAGTTCTTGTAGTTGCCTCTCTTTTGAAACTTGTTTTAGGCCGCTTAGATTTTGTTTTATAATTTTAACAGTATTTTTATTATGTTGATTGCTGCTGTAGCTTAAAAAAAATCTAATATATCGAAGAATTCTTAGGTAATCCTCTTTTATCCTCGTTGCAGGGTCACCTATAAATTCAATTAATCCATTATTTAAATCTTTTTTTCCATTGAATGGATCAAACAAATTTCCACCAATATCTGCATAAATCGCATTTATGGTAAAATCTCGTCTGGACGCATCCTCTAACCAATTTTTAGTATACTCTACTTGTGCATGTCTGCCATCGGTCTTAACATCTTTTCTTAAAGAAGTTATTTCAAAACTTCTATTATTAATAACGGCAGTAATTGTTCCATGTTCAATTCCAGTTTCATAAAAATTGATATTATTTTTTTTTAAAATTTCTATTATGGTTTCTGGTTTTAAATTAGTTGATAAATCTATATCATCAACTATTTCATCATTAATTAATTTTCTTACACAGCCTCCAACAAATCTTAATTCCGTTTCATCTGAGTAAGTATTAAATGATTTGAATAAGTCTTGAATTTCTTTATTTGAGACTAGTTCTTTAAAATTAGTTTTATCTTTGAATGTCTCTTTTTTTGATTTAAATAAATTATTTATAAAGTTAATCATATATGGCTGGGGCGCTAGGATTCGAACCTAGGATGGCGGTACCAAAAACCGCTGCCTTACCTCTTGGCTACGCCCCAAAATTGTTTTTGATATATCACAAAAAAAAAGCTTTATATAGTTTTTGATACAATACTCCAATGATTTTTAAATTTTTTCTTAATTAATTTTAAGCCATTTATAGCAGATTTTTTGTTTGAAAAATAAGCAACTATTGTAGATCCTGAGCCAGTCATTCTGACAAATTTGACTTGATTAATATTAGACAAAAATATCTTTAATTTTCTTAAAACTGGATAAAGTTTAAATGCCGGTATTTCCAAATCATTTTGTGCATACTTTAAAAATTGAATTTTAAACATTTTGCTAGAAATTTTTATTCTATTCTTAGAAAAATATTTAACTCTTCTGTAAATTTCTTTAGTTGAACACCCTATTTTTGGCTTTACCAAAAGTGCAAATAAAGCCATTTTAATATTATATTTTTTGATAGTTTTTTTATTTAATATTATTGAGTTTTTACGATCCAAGCCCAAAAGCACATCAGAACCTATTTGATTACAAATATAAAATATCTCTTTTTTTGATAGTTGAATTTTTTTTTTTTTTAAAAAATAGTTTAAAAGGAATGCGGCATTCATTGAGCCTCCGCCTAAGCCTGACTGTTGAGGCACATTTTTCTTTACCTGAATTTTATACTTTTTGTTTAAAAATTTTTTTTTATCTAAAATATGTAATAATTGTGAAATAGTATTTTTCTTATTTAAATTTTTTGAAAAAGGACCAATAAATTTTACAAAATGTTTTTTTTTATTTATCCGTTGAATATAAATTTCATCGTAAAAATTTAAGAAACTAATTATACTTTGTATTTTATGAAATCCAGTTTTCTCTTTTCTTAAAACATTTAAAGATAAGTTTATTTTTGCATAAGATTTGATTAAATTTTTTTTCATACTTACGAATTTTTTAATCCAAATAATAATTTTTTATTTATATCTTTTTTTAATTTATCTTCAACTTCCTCTGATGATAATGCCGCATTCCAATAATAAATTGCTTGCAATTTCATATCTAATCTCCAAAGAACATCTCCGTAATGATCATTCACAACTGGATCTTCAGGCATTATCAATAAAGCATTTTTTAAATATTTTTCAGCTGATACATAATCTTCGGTTAAGTAGTAAGCCCAACCTACAGAGTCAATAATATAGGGATCTGTTTGTTTTTGCTCATATGCATTTAATAACATTTCCATTGATTGTTTAATTTTTATTTTTCTTTCAAGCCAGCTGTAAGCTAAATAATTTAAAACATATGGCTGATCTGGACTTAGTTCTAAAGATAATAACAAATCTTCGTCAGCTTTTTTATAATCTTTGAGTCTTTCATGACTTCCTCCTCTTCGATAAAGAATATCTGCATATGAGTCAGAATCTTTGCTAATTCCCTCAAGAGCAAAGTTATAATTTTCAATTGATTTATTGTATTCTTTAAATCCTTTATAAATATTTCCTAAATCAAAATAAATTTTTGGGGATTTAAGTTTTAAATTTTTTATTTTTGAATTTAAAAAAGTTAACGAATTTTCTTTTCCTTCGGCTTCTTTTAAAATATTAAATTCTTTTTTAATTCTATACCAATAATAAATACCATCTTTGTCATTAAACTTCTTTAGGACTTTTTTTGCCTTTGCATCCTTATTCATCAAGTAATAATTTTCAGCACTCAAAGAAAAATTAAATATAAATTTTGGGTTAAGATAATTTGAAATATTTAAGTAAAAATTAGACACATCATAATCTTCTTGTGATGAATAAAGATTTGAAATTAAAAAAAATATTTCTGCAAGGACATCGGTTTCAGATTTGCAGGAGAATATCTTAGAAAAATTATCAAACTTAGATTGATCAATCCAATTTTTAGATTGTAGAATTAACAAAGTACTTGTGATTGGTTCTATTTTTAAAGATAAACTCTTTACAGACTCATATTCATTATTGCTAATTAAATTTGATATGTAAAAAAATAAGTATCTTGAATAATCTCCATCCTCTAAATTTAACAATGCAGTAAAATAATTGTTAGCTCTATCATCGCCTAAATAGCAGTATTGAAAAGCTAGAAGAATTTTGCTTAATTTTCCATAATTTTTAACTTCTGATATTTTTTTTTCTAAAAACAGTTGGTTATATGATTTTAATATATCATAAATAATTTGCTCATATGAATTTGGTATCAATATACTTTTCATATATGATAAGTGATCGCTTGCTTTATTAAAATTGCTTTTTTTCAAAGCATCAATTGTTAATAAAAGAGTTGTTTGAAAATTATCTATATTATTTTTTGATTTAAAAAATTTGATTTGATTTATTGCTTCACGAACTTTATTGTTTAAGACTAAACTTTCAACGTATTTATCCAAATAATATGGATGATCTTTTAGAATACTTTTTGTTGAATTAAAATATTTTACAGCTAGTTCATTATCTCCATTTTCATATGAAACAAGAGCCGAAAAATAATTTGATAAATATCTCTGGTTGAAATTATTATTTTCAGTTGATTTTGAAAAAACTGATGAATGGTATAAAAATATAAGAAATATAAATAAAGTTTTTAAAAATCTAACTAACATTTTTTTAATATATGGAAATAAAGCATAAAAATCAAAGTGACAATAATTTTGAAGAAGTTATGGATTTATTTGAAATTGATTACGTTTATGAAAATAAACCAATTAAACGAACTTTTGATGAACCTAATTTAGAGAATAAACAATCTTTACTAGAAAATTTGAAAAAAAAAATTTTAAGGATTTCAGATTGTGAATTAAAAAAAAATTCTAATCAAATAGTCTTTAACGATGGTAACCCTGGTAGCCCAATCATGATTATTGGTGAAGGCCCAGGACAAAAAGAAGACGAAATGGGCAAACCTTTTGTTGGCGATGCAGGTATGCTTTTAAATAGAATGCTTGAAGCCATTAATATTAAAAGACCAAAAGTTTATATTACCAATGTAGTAAATTATAGACCTCCAAATAACAGAAAGCCAGAACCGTCAGAAATAAACAGATACTCAGTTTTTTTAAGAGAACATATAAATATTATTGATCCAAAAATACTTATACTAATGGGAGGTACTGCTATGGAAGCTTTATATGGTCAAACCTTAAAAATATCTAAAGAAAGAGGTAAATGGAAAGAGCTTATTGTTAATCAAAAAACATACTTAACAATTTTAACGTTTCACCCTGCTTATCTATTAAGGCAACCTGAACAAAAAAAATTCTCTTGGGCTGATCTAAAAATGATCAGAAAAAAGATAGATGAACTAAAAATTACCATTTAATGAAAAAAATTATAGCTGGAGTAGACGAAGTCGGCAGAGGAAGTTTGGTAGGACCAGTTTTTGCAGCGGCTGTAATATTCAAAAAAAATGTAGATAAAAAAAAGTTCAAAGATTCAAAACAACTTTCAAAAGAAAAAAGAAATAGTCTAGAAAAGTATGTTAAGAAAAACTGCATATGGGCTATTAGTTCAGCTTCTTTAAAAGAAATTGAAAAATTAAATATTTTAAATGCAAGTTTATTGGCTATGAAAAGATCAATAAAAAAACTTAAATTTAAACCTACAATGACACTAATTGATGGGAATAAGTCACCAGATATCATTGACTACAAATTAAAGTGTGTAATTAAAGGTGATCAAAAAATACCTGAAATATCAGCCGCTTCTATTATTGCTAAGGTTGCTAGAGATAGACTTATTACAAAAATGTCAAAAAAATTTACTCAATACGCTTGGGATAAAAACGCAGGCTATGGAACTAAACAACATTTAACAGCAATTAAGAAATTTGGAGTAACTAAGCATCATAGAAAAACGTTCGGTCCTATACACAATATATTGAGTCCTAATTAAATCGTACAACAAAACGAGTCCATTTTTTTCAATCTCTGGTTGACGTGGAATCCGCCCTGGAGTCTAATTACTTTTTTAAAAATGGTTACTAAAAATTTACATAACAAAGTTATCAACGGAGATAGTTTAAAAGAATTAAAAAAAATTCCTGACGAAACATTTGATATAATTTTTGCAGATCCACCTTACAATTTACAATTACAAAATAGTTTAGTCAGACCAGATAGATCAAAAGTTAGTGCTGTAAATGATAAATGGGATCAATTTCAAAGTTTTAAATCATATGATAAGTTTACAAATGAATGGCTAAGTGAATGCAAAAGAGTATTAAAAAAGAACGGATCTATTTGGGTAATCGGAAGTTATCACAATATATTTAGAGTTGGCAAAATAATTCAAGATTTAGGTTTTTGGATCTTAAATGATGTAATCTGGAATAAAAATAATCCGATGCCAAACTTCAGAGGTACTAGATTTACGAATGCTCATGAAACATTAATCTGGGCATCAAAAAGTAAAAAATCAAAATATACTTTTAACTACCAATCAATGAAATCTTTCAATGATGATTTACAAATGAGATCAACTTGGAATTTACCTATATGCAACGGTAAAGAAAGATTAAAAAATAATGGAATAAAAGTTCATTCAACACAAAAACCAGAGGCTTTACTTCATAGAATTATATTAGCCTCTTCAAATAAAGATGATTTTATTTTAGATCCTTTTTTAGGATCAGGAACTACAGCGGTAGTTTCGAAAAAATTAGGTAGATCTTATTTTGGAATTGAAAAAGAAAAAATATATTTTGAAGCTGCTAACAAAAGAATAAAAAATGCAAATATAATTAAAGACGAATATTTAGATACAATCCAAAATAATAAGTCTAAACCTAGAATTCCTTTTGGTTCATTGATTGAATTAGGAGTAATTAAACCTGGAACAGAAATCTATGATCAAAAGAAAAAAATTTATGCAAAAGTTATGGTTGATGGAAGCATCAAATGTAAGCAGAATGAAGGATCAATTCATAAAGTGGCAGCACAAATATTAGGTTCTGAAAGCTGTAATGGTTGGACTTATTGGCATTATCAATCAGGAAATAGTTTAAAACCAATTGATGAACTTAGGCAACGTCTAAGACCATGAAACTAGTTACTATAAATTTTACCTAAATAATTTTCTAAAAAAATTTTATTTTTAGAAAGGTGTTTTAAAAAAATATTTCTAAAAAAAACATTTAATGGATTTGAAAGATGAAAAGCAAAGTGATTGAGTGAGGATCTAGAATTTATTTGCTTAGTCTTCAAAATCCTTGTTTTGTAGTAATTTGTAGAGTTATTCTTTAGATCATTAAAAAGTTCATTTGCTGCTTCTATTGATTGTGATGCGCCTTGCGCAAATGACGGTGGAAATGAATAAAACGCATCGCCAATTAAAAAAATATTTTTTGACTCAGGTATTTGAACTTTTTTGCTTACAAAAATTGGAAAGCATTTAATTTCTTTAATTTGTTCAGCTAAATTTAAATGTGATTTTGAAAAAATCTGTTTTAACAAGTTATTTATAAAAGTATTATCTTTAAATAAATTTCTATTTGAAATTTCTTCTTCAATTAATTCTTTTCTAATAATTGAGATAAAATTAAATTCTTTGTTTTGGTTGATGGGATAAATTACGAAGTGAAAATTTGGTCCTAAATATAATGAAATATCAAAATTTTCGAAGTTGCTGATGTTTCCCCTTAGGGCAATTGAGTTAAAATATTTTGGTAGACCATCTTTTTTAAATAAAATCTGTTTAGATTTGGAGCAAACTCCATCAGCAGCAACTAAATAATCGAATTCCTCATTTTTTTTATCTCTAAAGGATAATGCTAATTTATCTTGGTCTTTAATATCAATAAGATCTGAATTGAAAACTATTTTTTCCTTAGGAATATTTTCCAAAAGAAATTCAATAAGTTTAGATCTTTTTAATGTCGTATATCGATTACTCTGATTATTAAATTGAGATAAATAAATATCACAAATTTTTTTTAAATTTTTCGCATCAAAAAAATTTACTTTTTTTGGAAAACAAATATTGTTTGCATTTATTTTTTGAAAACCAATTTCATTTAATAGATTAATACTATTTACAGATAATTGTATTCCATATCCGTCGCTTAGATCTAATGAATTTTTTTTTTCAAAGATTTTATAAGAGTAAGATTTATCTTCTTCTAAAAGATTTGCGAGAAACAAACCTGAAATTCCTGCTCCTATAATTGCAATTTTTTTCATTAAAAATGAGATAGAGAGTTAAATATTTTTTTTGTAAATGAAGGTAAAATATATTTATTTATATTTGACTTATCTAATAGCAAGCTGTCCTTTATCATTTTCTTTTTATTATTTTTATTAATAATAATTTTCATATTCATATTAGACATTTTTACATTTATCTTTTTGTTAATTGATAGTTTAAATTTTTCTTTATTTATTTCATTCATTGGAAAAATAACTAAATTTTTTAAAAAATTAAATTTTTTATTTTTAATTAATAAATACTTATTTTTATGTTTATAAACATTTGCCTCAAAATATTTTGTTTTATTAAACTTATTTTTACTTTTTATTAAAAAATCTTTCCTTTTATAGGCTTTACAGTTTTGAGTTAATGGACAAAGATCACATGATGGTAATACAGGTTTACAAACTAAAGCTCCTATTTCCATAATTGCCTGCGCATAATCACTTGATCTTTTGGAAGTATTAAAAAAAGATTTTTTTTTAATTAGGTTTTCTTTTGAAATTTCATTTTTTGTTTTAAGCAAAAAAACTCTTTTTAATATTCTCTCAACATTACCATCCATTGGAATATAAGGTTGATTATGAGCAATAGCTAAAATTGATCTTGAAGTATATTCTCCAATACCTGGAAGAGACTTAAGTTTTTCTACATCTTTTGGCAAGTTTCCATTAAACTCTTCTGACAATTTAAGTGCAGTTTTTTTTAAGTTTCTTGCTCTAGAATAATATCCAAGTCCTTCCCAATTTTTTAAAACTCTTTGTTCATTTGCATTTGCCAATGATTTTAAATTTGGAAAATTTTTTATAAAAGTTTCAAAATAAGGAATTACAGTTTTTACTTGTGTTTGTTGGAGCATAAATTCACTAACCAAAGTAAAGTATTCTCTATTTTTAGTTGATGTTATTTTTCTCCAAGGAAGATTTCGCTTGTTATTATCGTACCATTTTAAAATTTTATTTGGTATGTTTGATTCTCGCATATGAATTCAAAAAATTATAATAAGAATAACAGAAAATTTATACAAGGTCTTAGATCATTTAAAGACATTTTGCCTTCTAAGGTAAAAAATCTAATTAATAAAAAAGGTCAAATATATTCTGAAACATTGGATAATTGGAGGTGTTTTGTTGGCAATGATTTATTTGATATCAGTTTTCCTAAATCTTTCAAAAATGAAAATAAGCTTGGCTCTAGTTGCTTAACTGTAATGGTAAAAAGAGGTAACGAGGTTAATTTTGAATATTCAAAAAGTTTGATAATTGAAAAAATTAACTCTTTTTTTGGATATGAAGCAGTTCAAAACATAAAATTAGTTTCATTTGAAGAAAAAAATAAAGAATTTGAAGAAAAGCAAAGTGCTGATGATGTGACAAAAAATAAATATAAAAAACAAATTTCTGGTATTAAAAATGAAAAAATAAAAGACTCTTTAATTAAGTTTAGTAAAGTATATAAAAAAAAATGAAAAAAATTTTATTCACATTGATAATTTTTTTGTTATCTCATGCTAACCTAGGTGCGGAAAATAACGTTAAAAGAATATATGAAGGAAAAGAAGACTCCAAAATTACTATATTAGTCTATGAGTCGCTTACTTGTTCTCATTGTGCAAAATTTCATTCGGATGTTTATCCAGATTTAAAGAAAAACTTTATAGACAATGGATATGTTAAATTAGAATACAGAAATTTTCCACTAGATCTTGCGGCATTCAACGCTGCAAAAGCTGCACATTGCAAAAGTAGTAATGGAGAGGAAATTCTACACTTTCTATATAAAAACCAAAATGAATGGGTTAAAGGAAATACAATTGAGGAATTAAATACAAATCTTGAAAAGATATTAAAAACTAAGAATTTTGGTATTGATTACAATAAATGTATTAATAATAAAAAAATTGAAGATTTTGTTTTAGAAGATCGAATCGAAGGGGTAAAAAAATACAACGTGAACGCTACTCCCACATTGATTATCAACGGTGAAAAGTTTGAAAAATCACTAACATATAAAAATTTAGAAAAAACTTTAGAAAAACTGTTATAAGTTAGTTCATGGAGTTTAAAAAAATCCAATTAAATGGATTTAAATCATTTTCAGAGAAAACCACCTTTTTAATTGAAAAAGGATTAACTGGTATTGTTGGTCCTAACGGTTGCGGTAAATCAAATATTGTTGAGTCTTTAAGATGGTGTATGGGAGAAACCTCTGCAAAAAGTATGAGAGGTTCTGGAATGGAAGATGTTATTTTTTCTGGAACATCAAATAAACCATCAAAGAATATTGCTGAAGTAAGTATTAACATTTCCAATTCTGAAAAGTCAGGATCTCTCCAATTCAAAGAAGTGGAAGAAATAGAAATTAGAAGAAAAATAGAAAGAGATAGAGGCTCGCGTTTTTATCTAAATGATAAAGAAGTTAGAGCAAAAGATGCACAAATGTTTTTTGCAGATCTTTCTACAGGAGCACATTCTCCCTCTATAATTAGTCAGGGAAGAATTGGATCTTTAGTAACAGCCAAGCCAGCTGACAGAAGAGCAATATTAGAGGAAGCGGCTGGCATTTCAGGATTACATGTAAGAAGACATGAGGCTGAACTAAGATTGAATGCTGCAGAAAATAATTTGAAAAGAGCTGATGAACTGAGAAGACAATTAGAAAAGCAGCTCGCTAGTTTAGAAAAACAGGCTGAAGAAGCAACAAGATATAAAAAAATATCTGATGAAATAAAGCAAGTAGAGGCTGGTTTATATTTCTTAAAAATTATGGAAATCGAAAATGAAATCAAAGTAGAAAATGAAATTAACACAGACGCAGAAAAAGAATTTTCATTATTCAATGAAAAAATATTAGATTTAGAAAATTCAATCAAAAAATTAGAGGATGAACTCCGTCCAATTAGAGATAATAATTTAGAAATTATTTCTAGAATTCAAAGACTAAATTTAGAATTACAAAATTTAGATGAAGAGGCTGAAAGAATGTCTACTGAAATAGAAACAACGAAAATATCACTAAAAACTATTGAAGAGGATGTGGACAGAGAAAAAAGCATTGTAATTGATGCAAATTCAAACCAAAAAAGATTAAATGATGAAAATGACAAATTGGTTGAAATAGATTCAAAATATTATGAAACAGAAAAAAAATCAGATCAAGATTTAGAAGTTGCCAAAATTAATTTAACAAATGAACAAGAAAAAATTGATACTTTGCTAAATTCTTTAAGTGCAGGAAAAGATGTAGAACATAAAAATTCTCTCGAAGATATAAGAAAAATTTTAAATGAAACAATCGACTGTATTGATAATAATCAAACCCAGAAAGCAAGGGAAAATTTGAATAATATAAATGTCAGTTTATCCTATATTATCCAAAAAATATCTGACACAGATGACAATGAAAGAATAGCAAAAATAAATTCAAGAAATGAAACTATAAAAAAATTACAACAAGAATACACTGTGACTTTTAGTAAAAATCAAAGTATCAAAGATGAGTCTACAAAAAGAAAGGAGAGAATTAATAATATAAACATAGAGATTGAAAGTTGGAAAAATTTGTTAGTCAATTCCGAAAAAATGATTATCCAATTAGGTGACAGAAAAGAAAAACTTAATAAGAAATTATCAGACTTAGAAAAACAACCAAATCTAAATGCAGAAAAAAAAGGGCAAATTTCAGAAAATCTTAGAATTTCTGAAAATGAAAAAGAAAATAATGAGATTAAAATAAATACTTTGGAACAACAACTTGAAGAAAATAAAACTAAATTAAATGAAATTAAAGAAAATTCTATCAGTGTTAGAGAAAAAAGAGCAAGCGCAAATGCAACCATAGTTGGATTAAATAAAAGAAAAAATGATTTAACTGAAAGAGTTGAAAGTGAATTAAATATTAAAGAAGTAAATCTTTTAGAATTTTCAAATTTAGAAAAAGAGCAAGATTTTCCAGATACGGTTACTCAAGAAGAACTATTAGATAAGAAAAGAAGAGATAGGGATAATTTAGGATCTGTAAACTTAAGAGCAGACGAAGAGACAGGGAAATATAAAAATGAAATTACAAAAATGGAAAAAGATAGAGAGGATATTGTTACAGCTATAACTAAACTTAAAGACAGTATTAACGAATTAAATCAAAAAGGAAGGGAAAGACTTCTAGATGCATTTGATAAAGTAAGCAGAAAATTTAACGAAGTTTACACTAAACTTTTTAATGGAGGAAATGCAAAACTTGAACTTGTTGACTCTGATGATCCTTTGGATGCAGGATTAGATTTACTAGTTAGTCCACCAGGTAAAAGACTTCAATCCATTACATTATTATCTGGTGGTGAGCAGGCACTAACCGCTTTGTCTCTAATCTTTGCGGTCTTTTTAACTAACCCGGCTCCAATTTGTGTATTGGACGAAGTAGATGCTCCTTTAGATGATGCAAACGTTACTAGATTTTGTAATCTTTTGGATGAACTAACAAGAATTACCACAACGAAATTTATAATTGTAACTCACCATGCATTAACAATGTCAAAGATGGATAGACTTTATGGTGTTACAATGCCAGAGAAAGGCATAAGTCAGCTGGTATCTGTAGATTTACAAAAAGCTGAAAGTCTAGTTGCTTAAAATGCCTGACGACCTAAAAACTCGCTTAAAAATTGCAAAATCTAAGTATAAAAATAAAAATCAATCTGATAAGGGCAACGAAAAATCTAGCTTTGGTAGAGCTTTTCAGCTTAGCACTGAATTAGTATCTGCGGTATTAGTAGCCACAATTATAGGGTTTATTTTAGACAATTGGTTTGGTACTAAACCCTGGTTAATAATAATATTTTTTTTTATTGGTGTGACAGCGGGAATTATGAATGTTATCAGATCAGCAAAAAAAATGCAGAAAGACTAGATAAACATGGCAGCAAATCCGATGACTCAATTCAATGTCTACAGAATTGGGCCAGAAATTAAAGTTGGCGAAATGGACATTTCTTTTACAAATGCAAGCTTGTTCATGGCGATCAGTACAATTGCTATTCTTTTAATATTTAACTTTGGAGCAAAAAAAAAATCAATTATTCCAAGTAAATTGCAGTTACTCGGCGAATTAAGTTATTCATTCATATCTAAAATGATAAGCGACACAGCAGGTACAAAAGCCAAACCTTATTTCTCATTTATATTTTCACTATTTATGTTTGTTTTATTTTGCAACATGTTAGGAATGATACCATACACTTTTACAGTAACTAGCCATATAATTGTAACTTTTGTTTTAGCGGCATCCATTTTTATTGGAGTAACAATAATTGGTTTTATAAAACATGGATTAAGATATTTAAAGTTATTTGTACCAAGTGGAGTACCTATAGTTTTATTACCATTGATTGTGGTTATAGAAATTATTTCATATTTAAGTAGACCGGTCAGTCTTTCGGTTAGATTATTTGCCAATATGATGGCAGGACATACAATGATGAAAGTATTCGGAGGCTTCGTAGTAAGCCTAGGGATAGTGGGAGGATGGCTTCCACTTAGTTTTTCAGTTGCACTTACAGGTTTAGAAATCTTGGTAGCATTTCTACAAGCATATGTATTTGCAATATTAACGTGTATCTATTTAAATGATGCATTAAATTTACACCATTAGTATTAATAAAGGAGGATATAATGGAACTAGAAGCGGCAAAAATGATTGGAGCAGGCTTAGCGGCTATTGCTCTAGCGGGCGCAGGAGTTGGAATAGGAATTATTTTTGGTAATTACCTTTCTGGAGCGATGAGAAATCCTTCAGCAGCTCAAAAACAATTTCCAAACCTATTGTTAGGTTTCGCATTAGCGGAAGCAACTGGATTATTTGGATTAGTTGTTGCATTAATTATTTTATTTGCATTTTAATTAATGTTTAAAAAAATAATATTAAAAACACTAGCTGTATATTTTTTATCTATAAATTTTATACATGCGGCTGAAAGTGGAGGTATGCCTCAACTTGATCCTGAGTTTTGGTTTTCTCAAATATTCTGGCTAGTTATAACTTTTGGAATTTTATATTTGGTTTTATCTAAAATAATTTTACCAAAAATAAGTGATAATCTTGAAACTAGAAAATCACAAATTTTAGAAAATTTAGAATTTTCTGAAAAACAAAGAAATGAGAGTGAAGCTAAATTAAAAGAGTTTGATAATATTATTTTAAAATCAAAAATTGAAGCAAAAAATCTATTTAATGAATCAAGAAAAAAATTATTAGATGATATTAATAGTAAAAGGCAAAAACTTGAGAAAGAAATAGATAAAGAAGTTAAAATTGTAGAAGCAGAGATCGATGAGCTTAAAAAAAAGTCACCTGAAAAAATAAATAAAATAGCAATTGAAACTTCTGCCGATTTAATTAATCAATTAATTGGTGTTAATGTTAATAATAGCAGTATTACTGCGATTGTCAGTGATATTTCGAGCAAAAACAAAGCTTTATGACTTTTGACGGAACATTCTGGGTAGCGGTATCATTTGTAATTTTTTTTGGAGCTTTAATTTATTTTAAAATACCAAAAAAAATAAATGAGCTATTAGACAATATGATAACTGGTATAAGAAAAGAGATTGATGAAAGCGAAAAGCTAAGATCAGAGACTAAAAATATGTTAGATGAAGCTCAAAAAAAACTGGACTCAGCTGATAAAGAAGTAAATAAAATGTTAAAGCAAACTAAAGATGATAGTGAAAAACTTGTGTTAGAAATGAATGAAAAGTTCCATAATTCCTCTGAAATCAAAAAAAATACTGCTCAACAGAAAATTAATCAAATGAAAGAAAACGCCATCAAAGACATAAAAAATACATCTATAAAAATAGCAGTTGAGTCAGTCAAAAAAATCATATCTACATCGATCGATAAATCAAAACTAGACAAACTTTTTGATAAAAATCTAGAAGAAACTAAAGCTGAATTAAAAAAAATTAATTCATAATAATATTGCTGAAATATCTTTGACAAAAAAATGAAAAGCAAAGAAATTAAAATTTTACTTGCTGCTCCTCGTGGTTTTTGTGCTGGAGTTGAAAGAGCTATAGAAATAGTTAAAAAAAGTATTGATAAATATGGAGCACCAGTTTATGTGAGACACGAAATTGTTCACAATAAATACGTAGTAGACGGTTTAAAAAAAATGGGTGCAATTTTTGTTGAAGAACTTCACGAAATTAAAGATAAATCTAGACCTGTTATTTTTTCTGCTCATGGTGTGCCAAAAAAAATTCCCCTTGAAGCAGAAAATTTTAAAATGGAATATGTAGACGCAACGTGCCCTCTTGTATCAAAGGTGCATAGAGAAACAGAAAATTTAAATAAAAATGGAGTACAGGTTTTATTGATTGGTCACAAAAATCACCCTGAGGTTATAGGAACTATGGGGCAAATACCCGAGGGTGAAATAGATCTAATAGAAAATATTAATGATGTTAATAATTATCAAAATAAATCTCAAAAGAAATTAGCTTTTGTTACCCAAACAACTCTTTCTATTGATGATACAAAAGAAATAATATTAGTTCTTAAAAAAAAATTTCCAGAAATTAAAGAGCCAAAAAAAGAAGATATTTGTTATGCAACAACAAATAGACAAGCTGCTGTTAAAAATATAGCAAAAAAATGTGATATGTTTTTTGTAATTGGAAGT